>Ga0101941_1000563_pt1 | contig 56449 bp, 41 predicted proteins | sample DewCreD2012metaG_3_FD_75242 | JGI IMG/M metagenome (GOLD analysis project Ga0101941, IMG submission 75242) | Hot spring sediment bacterial and archeal communities from British Columbia, Canada, to study Microbial Dark Matter (Phase II) - Dewar... ... | reverse complement strand
GAAGCGCAAGTTTGGGGAGGAGATAGTATCTCGCAGGGGGGTGTTGCAGTGTCGCGAGGTATTGCTGTTGGCGGTGGTGTACAACCTGCACCGGCTCTGGTGCTGTTTTGTGTGGCAGGCGAGGGTGATGTAGTTCCTCTGTTCCTATCTTTGCAACAGAGCATTTCAAAGTTCATAAGGTTGCGGCTACAGAATGGCAGACCCCGTTCGCGCCGAAAAGTCTCCTTTCCCCGCCTGTGATATAATAACCTTGAACCGTACTTTCAGAAACGAACGGGCTCGCGCAGGCAGTCCGACGGGAGGTGCTATAATGACACAGCAGGCTTCCTCATCCTCTACAAATATCCCCTTCTGTGTCCTCGGCGCAGGCAACGGCGGTCTGGCAATGGCGGCACACCTCGCGCTGAAAGGCGTGCGGGTGCATCTGTGGAACCGAAGCCCCGAAAGGCTCCTGCCCATCCAGCGGTCGGGTTATATCCATCTAATTGCCAGTCCCGATAGACCTGACCTGCCACAAGGGCACGCACCCATTCCTGTGGTGACTACCGACATCGAGGAGGCGGTGCACGATGCTAAAGTGCTGATGGTAGTGGTTCCCGCTACCGGTCACGCGGAGGTGGCTGAGAGTCTGGCGCCGCACCTGCGCGACGGACACATCATTGTGCTGAACCCCGGGCGGACGGGCGGTGCTCTGGAGGTGCTGCATATCCTGCAACGGCACGGCGTGAAAGCAGATGTGATTGTGGCCGAGGCGCAGACTCTGCTGTATGCCAGTCGCGCGTTGAACCCGGGGCAGGTGCAGATTTTCGGCATCAAGAACAGCGTGCCCGTCGCGGCGATACCCGCCTACCGCACGCCCGAGGTGATTCAGGCGTTACACAGCGCGTACACCGAGTTTGTGCCCGGCGATAATGTGATGAAGACCAGTATGGACAACATCGGCGCGATTTTCCACCCGGCGGTTACGGTGCTCAACGCAGCCCGCATTGAGAGCACACACGGTGACTTCGAGTACTACATTGACGGCATCACGCCATCGGTCGCTCAGGTGCTGGAGGCCATCGACGCGGAGCGCGTCGCCGTGGCAGCAGCGATGGGCTTTGGATGTATGACCGCGCGCGAGTGGCTGTATATAGCCTACGGCGCATCGGGCAAGACGCTGTTCGACGCCATTCGCGCCAACCAGGGCTACTACGGCATCAAGGCGCCACCCGTTGTTCATCACCGCTACATCACCGAAGACGTTCCAATGAGCCTGGTGCCCATTGCCTCGCTGGGAGAGATGCTGGGTGTGCCCTGCCCGACTATCCACACCATCATCCATCTGGCAAACCTGATGCACGGCTGTGACTACTGGCAAACAGGACGTACGGTGGAGAAGATGGGGCTGGCGGGTTTGAGCTTGCGCGAAATCCGCTTGCGTATTCTGGAAGGTACTCCTGCAGAAACGAGGTGAGAAGAGATGGCACGCCCCCTGCGAGGCAATGAGGTCTTTGGGCTGATTCATCCAGCCATCGATGCCCACACGCTGGGCATCAGCTCGGCGGCGCAGCTGCTGGAGGATTGTGGCTATTCTGTTGTCATCGCTGACGCGCATGTTTGCTCCGCCGCCAACCAGCCCTCCCATCTGGACAACGTACAAATCGTGCTGAACTGGATTCGGCAACATGGCATCACCCGACTGGGCTTCAGCTACCGTCTGGACCCGGCGGAGGGCGCGGAACGTTTCGGTAGATTGCTGTATCAACTGCGTGACCGGCGAATGCTGGCAGAACAGGGTGGACCGTTGCGCGGTCTCTACTTTGCCGGTCTGCCTGCCGCGTGCGAGCGGGTAGCGCAGGAGCACGGCGACCTGGTGGAAACCTTCGATGGCGACGAGACGCCTGCCGAGACTCTGCGCAAGCTGGGTGTGCCTCCTTCGCGCATTCCCACCGCCATGAGTGCTGAGGTAGACTACGACGAGTTCCGCCTGCGCTTTGGGCGTGAACTGGTGGAGAGCGGCAAGCACTTGCGGATAGCTCCTCCCAATCGCAGCGGCTACCCTGAGTTCGGTACGGCGCGGGATACGGTGGTGGCACGAATAAAACATGTTCAGCAGCACGGTCAGCCTCCATTGATGCGAGCACACGTGGGACCTTACCTCCCCGATCGCGAAGCAGCAGTGCGCCTCTTTCTGGACTGGACGCGCGAGCTGGCACACTCCGGCTTTCTGGACGTGCTGTCCATCGGCACGTCGCAGCTGAGCCAGTCGCATTTCGGTGAGGACTGGACGGGGTTGCCTAACGGCGGAGGTGTTCCTATCAACTCGCCCGAAGAGTTTCGCATGGTGTGGCAGATGGTACGCCCGATGCTGGTGCGCACCTACGCGGGAACCAGGAACATCCCCCATCTGGCGCGCATGTACGAAGAAACCATCCACATCGCATGGCACGCACTGTCCTTCTGGTGGTTCTGCCGGATAGATGGACGGGGACCCTATCCGGTGAGGCAGAATCTGGAACAGCATCTGGAGACTCTGCGCTTCATCGCCGAGTCGAGCAAACCTTTCGAGCCGAACATCCCGCACCACTTCGCCTTCCGCGGCGCGGACGATGTGAGCTACGTGGTTTCCTCGGTGCTGGCGGCGCGCACGGCGAAGCGGCTGGGTGTGCGTACGCTTATCCTGCAAAATATGCTGAACACACCCAAAGCCACATGGGGTATCCAGGACCTGGCAAAGTCGCGTGCGCTGCTCACACTGGTGCGCGAGCTGGAAGACGAACGGTTCCGCGTTATCCTGCAGCCGCGCGCCGGGCTCGATTACTTCTCGCCCAATTTAGAGCGAGCAAAGGCGCAACTCGCGGCGGTCACCGCACTGATGGACGATATCGAACCGCACAATCCTAACAGTCCGCCTGTCATCCATGTAGTAAGCTATTCAGAGGCATCTCATCTGGCTGATCCGCCCGTCGTGAACGAGAGCATCCAGATTACCACTGCCGCCCTGCAGGAGTATCGGCGTCTGCGGAAGAAGGGAGAGGTAGAGGATATGTCCCAACACCCGGAGGTGAAGACGCGCACGGAGGAGCTGCTGCAAGATGCCCGTGCCGCACTGAAGGCTATCGAGGAGAGTATTCCCGACCCGTACAGCGCAGAAGGGCTGTACAGGGTTCTGTGGGCGGGCTTCTTACCCGTGCCCTACCTGTGGGAGGGGCGCGAGGAGTTCGCCCACGCCGTACGCTGGCAAACGCGCGTGATACGCGGTAGCGTGAAGGTGGTAGATGAGCAGGGAATACCGATTCCTGTTGAGCAGAGAATGCAGGCGGCGATGGAAAATGCCCTGGCACATGGAGGAGAACGCCTATGGAGTGGATAGACCTTAGTATTCCACTGAAGGCGGGGATGCCCACCTATCCGGGCGACACCCCCTTCGCGATGAAACCTTTGCTGCGCATCGCGGACGGCAAGGTATGCAACCTCTCCGCCTTGCAGATGGGCACGCACACCGGCACGCATGTGGACCCGCCCTGGCACTTTGTGGAAGAGGGCATCCGGGTAGATGAACTTCCGCTGGACCTGCTTATCGGGAAGGCGTATGTGGTCAGCATACGCGGTGCGTCTGCGGTAGCTGCTGATGCACTCGCCGCAGCGGGCATACCTGAGGATGCCGAACGCCTGCTCATCCAGACCGACAACTCCTTCAACGCATGGGACAAACCCGGCTTCCAGCCTGACTTCGTGTACCTTGCGCCGGACGCGGCGGAGTGGATAGTGCGCAGGGGTATTCGGCTGGTGGGAATAGATTATCTCTCCGTTGAACAGTTCCGCGCTCCCCAGCCGCTGACACATCGCACCCTGCTGGGTGCCGGGGTTATTGTGGTAGAAGGCTTGAACCTGCGTGCACTGGAGCCGGGCTGGGTGCGGTTTATCTGCCTGCCCTTGCGCGTTGAGGGTGGTGATGGTGCCCCCGCTCGCGCGGTGGCCAGAAAGATGGTGGAATGAATCGAATCTACACGGATGAACGAGAGTGTTTTTGTGTGGAGGGTCGTGCTCCGTCGAGACCAAAGGGAAGACGGCTCGGACGGAGCCCCGCCCTCCACAAAGAGTAAGAGTTGACACACCACTAATGCGCCGGTACAGCTATCTCGGGCTGTCGGGCTTCTGACTCCAGCTGTACCTCGCGCAGGTGCTTCGCCGCGTCCTCAGGCGTGGTCACGTTGATGTAGATGCCCGTGCCCAGCTCGAAGCCCGCAGCGATGGTCAACCGCGGCATAATCGCCAGATGCCACTGGAAGTAGTGGTAGTTGCGCTCCTGATTGATGGGCGCAGTGTGTAGCGTAAAGTTGTAAGGTGGATGGTTGAGCGCAATGTCCATGCGCAACAGCACTTCCTTCAGGATGCGGGCGAAAGCGGCTGCCTGTTCGCGGTCAATCTGCGTGAAGGACGGCTGGTGTCGGCGTGGGATAATCCACGTCTCGAAGGGATACTTGGAGGCAAAGGGAGTAAACGCCAGGAACTCCTCGTTCGCCACCACCACGCGCTCGCCCATCCGCTCTTCCTGCCGTACCATGTCGATGTACACGCACCGCTCGTGCAGGTCGTAGTACAACGACGCGCCCTCGATGCGTCGGCGCACATCCGCAGGGACCATCGGCAAAGCAATCAACTGCGAGTGCGGATGCTCCAGCGATGCGCCCGCGACGCGCCCGTGGTTGCGGAATACCATAATGTACTGGAACCGCTTGTCCTGAGCCAGGTCCAGCGAGCGGTCGCGGTACATCCAGATGACCTCTTCCAGCTGCTCTTCGGGCATGAGCGCGGGATGCTGGTCATGGCGAGGCGTCTCGATAATCACCTCATGAGCCCCGACGCCGTTCATGTAGTCGTACATGCCCACACCGCTTCGCTCCAGTTCACCCTCGATGGCTAAGGCAGGAAACTTGTTAGGCACGACACGCACCCACCAGTCGGGGGTATCGGGATAGGTTCCTGCCTTGCGGTAGGCAATCACCTCCGGCGGTGTCTGGCGCTCGTTGCCGGGGCAGAACGGGCAGTCCGCTACATACTCCGGTCGCTTCTCTATTACTTCGCTCGTCTTGAAATCCGACGGGCGTTTGCTTCGCTCGGTCGCAATGATCACCCATTCGCGGGTGACAGGGTCTTTCCTCAGTTGTGGCATGGTTGACCTCTCCTTACGTCAACGATGTTCATACACGGTAGGCAGCGTTGTTCTCCACTGAGTGATTTCCACAACCGGAACACGCGCACCATACCGGTTTTTTGCCCTGAGTTCCGAACCTTGCGAATCACCCTGCTGGTACTCTTCCCGTTGCTACGCATTTATTAGACGTTTGTTTACCGGATAAGGTTTCTCGTGCCCTTGACAACGAGGGATGCTTTCGGGCATTCTATCGGTATGAGCATCTGGACGGATACGCATTGTCATCTGAACCACCCGGATTTTGCCTCCGATGCGGCGCAGGTCTGGGACCGCGCGCGGGAGGCAGGTGTACTTCACGCTATCGTCGTCGGGTACGACCTCGCCAGCAGTGAATCCGCTCTGCAGGTTGCCAGCCAGTTCGAGGGCTGTTGGGCATCGGTTGGCATCCATCCGCACGATGCGCTACAGTGCGATGAGAACGCCCTGCACGGTTTACAACGGATGGCTTCACAGCCCCACGTGGCGGCAATCGGCGAAATCGGTCTGGATTACTATCGGAATCTCTCGCCTGAAGACGTGCAACGACAGGCGTTCGAAGCCCAGCTTCGTCTGGCTTTACAGTTGCAGCTACCCGTCATCATTCACTGTCGCGACGCATACGATGACCTGCTGGATATTCTCTCACAGTATCCCCTGCGCGGGGTGCTGCACTGTTTCAGCGGCGACCTGCATCATGCGCGACGCGCGGTGGAGATGGGCTGGTATCTGGGTATTGGGGGCGTCGTGACCTTCAAGAACGCCCACACACTGCGCGAGGTGGTACAGCAAACACCAGCAGAAAACCTGCTTCTGGAGACAGATGCCCCCTACCTTGCGCCGATGCCTTATCGCGGCAAGCGCAACGAACCCGCTTACATCCCGCTGATTGCTCAGATGGTTGCTTCACTGAAGAGCCTTCCCCTCGAGGAGCTGGCGATGGTAACCACTCAAAACGCTTATCGCCTGTTTTCTTTGAAGGAGCGATACCAGTGATATTATCGGTTCTGTGAAGTGATTTATAGAGTCAACCTGCGCAGGGTTTCCATAGCCAGCGCAGGCTGGCTTTGTCTGCAGGGGGACGGCTTCAACCGTGAGGGGACAAACGCAACGGCTCGGCAGGAGCCGCGCCCTCCCCGCAATTGGATTGGAGGGTCGTGCTCCGTCACGACCACAAACCGAACGGCTCGGCAGGAGCCTCGCCCTCCCGCGGGAGAGAATGTCGTACCCCGTAGCGCTCAACCTTTGCCAGACCGCTGTGGCTAAAACTGCACCTTCGGTACCTCCCTTTCCTGTGGTGCCGCCTCAAAGAGAGGCATCTCCTCCGCCCAAACGCTCTGCGCCACCAGCACGGCGGGAAAGGTCTTCTGGTACACGTTGTAGTTGGTCGCCGCTTCGTTGTACAGCTCGCGTCGGTCGGCGATTTGTTCCTCCAGGTCTGCCAGCGTGCGCTGGAGGTGCAGGAAGTTCTCGTTCGCCTTGAGTTCCGGGTACTGCTCGCCCCACACGATGATATTGCCCAGCAGGCGCGTTGCCTCTTGCTCCGCCTGAATGCGCTCTTTGCGGTCTTGTGCACCCAGCGCGACCGCGCGCAGTTCGGCGATACGCTCCAGAACCTGCTTTTCGTGCTGGGCGTAGCCTTTCACCGTCTCCACCAGGTTCGGGATGAGGTCCCATCGCTGTTTGAGCACCACATCCACGTTCGCCCACGCACGCTGTGCCTGCCCGCGCAGGTTCACCAGGTTGTTGTAGGCGGCGATGACCCATATCACCAGCACGCCGCCGATGATGAACAGCACAATCGCTAACGTTGACACGGTTGCCATCTTGTTCTCCTCCTAATATCCTTCGATGTAGTCTGTTACCACGCCGGGGTTCAGCAGGATGAACATCACGCCCAGCAACATCACCAGTCCGATAATCGCCAGCGCAAGTCCTGCGCCCGTGCGGGTGGTATACACTTTGCTCTCTTGCCCCTCCAGCACCACCATGCATTTATGGAAACGGTCGTACTGCAGGCGCATCTCGTCGCGGGTGGTGCCGGGCAGGTCGTGCTCGTAGTACCTCGCCCAGACGGTCACCGTCGCATTGGGAGGAATGAAATGTACCCGCGTGCGCACGTCGCCCACGCTGGCGAACCACGGGAACGAGCGAACAGGCCGGTAGTTGTAGAACAGAGCCAGGTGGTCTGGGTAGAACTCCGCGCCGTTGACCTCCACCACCGCCTTGCCCGTGCCGTCATCCAGCACGAAGTCAACGCCCTGCGCCGAGCTGTAGATGGTCTCCCAGCGGTAGACGGTGCGCGTTTTCCAGCGTTTGCTCTGCGAGTCGTAGTACTGTTCCGTGCGACGCACATAGCGCTCGGAGAGTTCGCTGATGTAGATGCCGGGGATGTCTCCCACCTGGCTGGTGATAACGCCAAAAGCAGGCTCGGCGATACCGCGCGCCTTCAGGAAGCCATGCGATGCGCTACGCAGGCGGGTAAGGGGAGTGTTGCGCAGTAACTGCCCCTGTTGCCATGAGCGTGCGGCAAAGGCGATGCAGGCGATACTGCCGAGTGTTAATACGCCCGCTATCCAGCTATCGGGCTGGGGGTACAGCTGTTGCGTTGCCAGCAACATGCCTAAAGGGAGCATCATAGCAATCCCCGCCGCAAACAGAGTGCTCAGTATCACCTGCGCAAAGAAAGCCTCTCGCTTCCAGTCGCTTGCCCACTGCAGCGTCAGCAGTAGCCCGAAGAGCAACACCAGAAAGGCGGTAGCGGTCGGGGTGAGCAGGTTCGCCTTGCCAGCCGGCGGCGGTACGGTGGTAAAGGGTGGTATCGCAGGCTGGGGAGGAGCGACGGGCAGACTGTGCAACCCCTCGCGCGCCCGGCGTATCAGGTCGGAACCCGGTGGCGCAAGCGCAAGGCACCGTTCGTACCAGCGTCTTGCAGTGGTGTATCTGCCCAGCTGGTGCGACCAGTCGGCGTAGCGGAAGGCAATCTGGGCGCGGGCGAGGTTGTCGGGTGCAAGAGCGTATGCTTTCTCCAGCACAGCCAGCGCGCGGTCTGTTTCGCCCTTGTCCCATACCTGTCGGGCGCGCAGAAACTGTTGCTTCCATGCCGGCGAAGTGCGCGCGGACTGCTGCGCCCAGATGGTCGCTGCGCACAACGTGGTGACGAGGAGTGCTATGGGCAATATCGCTCGCATCTTTTCCTTTCGGAAAGACCCCCGGAGGCATATCAAGGTTGCATCACGATGAAGTTTTACTGCAAACAGAGGATTCTTTGCTTGTTCCCACCCCTTCCTGCCATGTATAATAAGGTGGTGACACATCCGCGTCATCTGTTCCACGCTGGAAAAGGAACCTTTACCGATGCACTTCTTGAAATCGCCGATTTACGAGCTCAAACAAACTACCCGGGAGTTTCGGTGGAGCGACGCCTTCGTCTTGCTGACAATCACGGCGTTGCTCTACACGGGGGTGTATTTTGGTTTTCGCGCGCCCGAAGTGGTGAAGGGTCCGGGTATCACTCTGGAACCTTCTGCGTTGCCGTATTACGCGCTGCGTTCGGTGCTGCGGATGGGTGCGGCGTACCTGCTCTCACTGGCGTTCACGCTGGTATACGGCTACGCGGCGGCACGCAGTCGTCGGGCAGAGCAGATTCTGCTGCCCACGCTGGACGTGCTGCAGAGCGTGCCTATCCTGTCTTTTCTGCCGGTGGTGCTGCTGGGACTGAACGCTTTCATGCATGAGCGGCTCGCTGCGGAACTGGCTTCTATCGTGCTCATCTTCACCAGCCAGGTGTGGAACCTGACCTTTTCCTGGTATCAATCCTTAACCACCTTGCCGAGGCATCTGCGCGAGGCAGCGGAGGTGTTTCGGTTGAACTGGTGGCTGCGGATGCGCAAGCTGGAGCTGCCCTTCGGCGCGATAGGGCTTATCTGGAACAGCATGATGAGCTGGGCAGGTGGCTGGTTCTTCCTGATGGCAGCGGAGATATTCACCGTTGGCGAGCGTGATTACCGGCTACCCGGTCTGGGGGCTTATCTGCGCGAGGCTTCTCATCAGGGCAACGTCGCCGCCATCCTCTGGGGACTGGGCACGCTGGTGCTGGTGATTGTGCTGCTGGACCAGCTGGTGTGGCGTCCGCTGGTGGCGTGGAGTGAGAAGTTCAAACTGGAGATGATAGAACAGGAGACACATGCCAGCTCGTGGTTCTACGATGTGCTGCGTTCCTCCAGATTCTCGGAGAGGGTATCGGCGCTCTGGGAGCGTATCGGGGAGCGAATCGACGAGTGGACACTACGGGTCTGGCCGTTCCGCCCGGAGCATGTCTCCGCGCATCCCCAGCGCGAGGATGTCGCCTGGCGGCTGTTTTTCCTGACCGTGCTGTTGCTGGTCGGTTACGGGACGTTGCGCGCTCTGCATCTGCTGGCGCAAGTACAGCTGTCGCAGTGGTTCGCCATCCTGCATGGTGTGTTCATGACCGCTCTGCGGGTGTTTGTTGCGCTGGCTATCGCGTTCGGCTGGACGGTTCCGCTGGGGGTGTATATCGGCATGAACGCTCGCCTCGCAGCGTGGTTACAGCCACTGGTGCAGATTGCTGCCTCCATTCCCGCTACCGCTCTGTTTCCGGTGTTCGTGCTGATGTTGCTGAATCTGCCGGGCGGACTAAATATGGCAGCCATCCTGTTGATGTTAACCGGCACGCAGTGGTATCTTCTATTTAATGTGATTGCGGGTACCATGTCTATCCCGCAGGAGCTGCGGTTTACCGTCACCTTATTGGGGCTGAATCGCTGGCAGAGGTGGAGGGTACTGATATTGCCTGCGCTGTTCCCGTATCTCATCACCGGCGCGATTACCGCCAGTGGTGGTGCATGGAACGCCAGCATTGTTGCAGAATATGTGGAATTTGGGGGCAAAACGCTTCGGGTTAACGGCCTGGGAGACCTGATAGCCTTCAGTACGGCGCAGGGTGACTTCCCGCTGCTGCTGGCGTCTACGCTGACGATGATTCTGACGGTGGTGCTCGTGAACCGCTTGCTCTGGAGACGGTTATATCGAATCGCCGCATCACGCTATCGGATGGAGTGAAAGATGAACAACGGGCAGGTGCTTGTAGAACTGGAGCATGTGAGCCAGGTGTACGCCACCGGCAGGAAGCGGTTTTATGCGGTTCAGGACATCAACCTGAGCATTGGGGAAGGGGAGTTTGTGTGCTTGCTGGGACCGTCGGGCTGCGGCAAGAGCACACTGCTGCGCCTCATCACCGGTCTGCAACGCCCCACAGAGGGGGTCATTCGTTATCGCGGGCAGGAACTGCGAGGAGTGAACCCGCACGCCAGCATCGTATTTCAGACCTTTGCGCTCTTCCCGTGGCTGTCCGTGCAGGAGAACGTGGAGGTTGCGCTGAAGGCAAGGGGGATTCCGCCCAAAATCCGCACCGCACGCGCTCTGGACCTGCTGGACCGCGTGGGTCTGGATGGGTTTGAGAACGCCTACCCGCGCGAGCTGTCCGGCGGGATGCGCCAGAAGGTGGGTTTCGCCCGCGCGATGGCGGTAGAGCCGGAGCTGCTGTGCCTCGACGAGCCCTTCTCCGCGCTGGACGTGCTCAGCTCGGAAGCACTGCGAGGCGAGCTGCTGGAGCTGTGGCTGGACGGCAAAATCCCCACCAAGACCATCCTGATGGTCACGCACAACATCGAGGAAGCAGCGGAGATGGCGGACCGCCTTATCATCATGGGCACGTCGCCCGGGCGGGTCATCGCCGAGGTCAACGTGGAGTTGCCTCAGCCGCGACATCGGAAGTCGCCGCAGTTTCTGAGGCTGATTGACCAGATTTACGCCATTCTCGCCGGGCAGACGCAGCCCGAGCCGGTGGAGATGGGAACCGCCCCGGGCAAGCCGGGTGTTACGCGCTGGCTGCCTCAAATCCAGATTAGCGACCTGGTGGGTTTGCTGGAGCACCTCGCCGAGTCCTCGCAGCCCACTTACGACATCTATCAGCTCACCGAGGACTTTGGCGCGGACTCCGACCTGGTGCTGCGCCTGATTGACACCGCCGAGCTGCTGGGCTTCGTGCGCGTGGGGCAGGGTGACGTGATGCTTACCCCGTTGGGTGAGACCTTCAGCGAAGCGAGCATCCTGACGCGCAAAGAGATTTTTTCCACGCGCATCCGCCGATTGCCTATCTTCCAGTGGTTGATGAACATGTTGCATCTGGCGGAGAACCAGAGCCTGAAACGCGATTTCGTGCGTGCCGCCATCGAGCTGGAGCTGCCACCCGCCGAAGCGGAGAAGCAGATTAACACTATCATCGAGTGGGGGCGTTATGGCGAGCTCATCGCCTACGACGACGAGACCGAGACGCTGATGCTGGAACCGCTGGCTGGAGCGGCGGCGTAGATTGGCGACCCATTCTGAGCGCAAGCGAAGAGTCTCAAAGATGCTTCACTTCGTTCAGCATGACAAGAGGACGAGATGCTTCGCTAACGCTCAGAATGACAAACGCACCGTTACCCGTGTCGGAGCCTCCAGGTGCTGTTCCTGCACGAAGCGGACGGTGACCAGGTTACCCTCCACCTGCGCTGAGGTTTGCACCGTGCGTCCACCAATCCGCACGCTGGCAGAGCGCAGGGTTACGCCTTCCGGTAACTGGAACACCAGCTTGCGTAAGCGCAGGGAACCGTAGCGCAGGTCTATCTGCTCGCGCTGTTCATTGCGCCCGCGCTTCTGGGCAAACAGTCCCCACCCTGTGCCCGTGATGAAGAAGCTGCGATGGTCCTCGGGTTGCCAGCGGGGGGCGAAGCCCAGCACGCCAGCAGGCGTGTCCAGAATCAGCCCTTGCGCCGCCAGCAACAGCCCGAACGAACTCATCGCACGGGCGTAGAACTTGCCGCACTCCAGCTCGTTAAACGGGTTACCGCCCGGACCGGAGTCCAGCCCGTCGCGCCGGCGTCCGTCGTAGCGACCGCGAGTGGTGTTCACTATCTCCACCGCCTCGTTGACCATGCCTTCCCACAGCATCAGTCCGGCGGTGGCGTACTCGATGCCCGTCCACACCTCGTCGGCGTAAATGATGAAGGGGTCGGGACGACCGCCGTGAGGCCATGTGCACATCAGCAGACCGCCCTCATCGTCCAGCACGTAGCGACGGGGTATCTGTCTGTGTCCATACATGTTGCGGCGGAAGTTGTAGCGATAAATCGCCTGCAGTGCCTGACGCACCTTTTCGCGCGGATACAGATAGCCCAGCCCCAGCTGGTGCGCCCACCACTGCCCCAGCAGCTGGTCACTGTGGCAACCCGTGTTGTAGTCGTGAGCAGGTGGGGTGCCGGGCTTCTGGATGTAGTACTCGCCGTTCCACAGCTGAGCGTCTTGATTGCGCGTTCCCGCCAGACGGATGCGCCGGTATCGCCGGGCGGAGGCGTTGTCGCCCATGCGCAGAGCCATCTGTTCCGCTGCTGCCAGTGCGCACAGGTACTGCGAGCCGATAAAGGTGGTCGCTCCCGATACCGCGCAGTCGTACGTATTCCACTGATGCCCGGAGGGCACGCCGTCCTCATCGGAGTCGATGGCGGAAATCAGCCAGTCGGTTGCCAGTTTTACCCGACTCCACACCTTGCGCAGGAAATTATCATCCGGTGAGGTAAGGTGCTCGCGATAGGCGGCGCATATCGTGGCGCACTGCCCGTCGATGAAGGCGTTGTGTGGGGCGTGCTGGCGGTGCGAGGTCTCGCCGTTGGGGTGCAGATACACCAGCAGGTCGCTCTCGCGCATGTTGCGCCCGATTTCGGGGAAGAGGCGGGCGTGTGTCTGTGCGTAGTTCCATACGTGCGTGCAGTTGAGCGGGCAACAGCCGTAGCTCCCCTCGAAGCCGCCGAAGTAGCCGTCCCCGGACCAGAAGCAAGTGGGACCGCGCAGGATGACCGCCTGCGAGGTGATGGCATCCAGCATCAGCGGGGGCAGGTTGGACTCGTACATGGTCTGGTGGTACAGGCGTGTCCAGCCCCAGAGTCTGTCCAGATTCCGCAGTGCGTAGTCTGCTACCTGTTGGGCGGTCTGGAACCAGCGGTAGTACAGGTTGCCTCTGTGCCCGAATCGCTCCACGTTCGGGTAGCTCCAGCCCAGCACGAAGTGCACGGTGCGCGTCTGCTTTGGCTTCAGTTTCAGCGGTACCTCTATCGCACCGTGCTGGCCGGTTCGGTTTCCGCTTTTGCGCAGGTCGGACAGCGTGTTCCAGCGGGAGTGGACGGGCGGGGCGTCCGTTTTGACCGCGATGCTGCCTGCACGTGGATGTGCCGGCTGGAGCAGCAGGTTCTGTGTATCCTGAAGACCGAGCGCAGCGACAAACATCCGCTCGCTCCACGAGGTGGGCAGCTCCGGCAGGGAGGAGGAAAGCACCAGGATTACCTTGCCTCGTCCATGCTGACGCATCAGTATCAGCGGGTCGCCGTTGGACATCTGTGCCCATACCTGCCAGTCGCCCGGTTCGAAGCCCTCCAGCCGGAGATAATACCGAACACGCCAGTCCTTCATATCCAGGTCGGCGAACATCTGTTTGCCCTGTGGCGTCCACCGGGGGGTGAGGTCACCTTCCATCAGGTTCACCTCGCGTATCGCCTTCGCTTTCAACGGTAGCGCGTCATGCAGTTTCGGTATCGCCTCTACCGCCGAGAACAACGCTACCGGCGACGCGTCGGAGAGGACGATGTGGTCGATATTAATGTGCCCCCATCCGCCAGAGTGCCTGTCCACAATCTGTATCTGCGCCCGCTTGCCGAGAAACTCGGAAACCTCCCACTCATGAGGCTCCAGCCGCTCGTTATTGCGTCCGGTAGCGGTGCGCACTACCTTTCCATCTACCAACAGGTTGATGCACGTCTCGCCGGGATGATTGCCTCCACCTATCAGGAAACCGATGTAGCGCTTGCGGATGAGGAAAGGTGGCGAAGTGAGCGTGCCCTGTGGCTCGTCGTTCGGCAGGTAGGTATTCACCAGCCCCTTCCCCCAGAAGCCGCTGACCGGCTGTTGTCCGGGGGAGGTTCCGGTATGTGGTCTATCTCCGAATGCGGTGCCCTCCACCGTCCAGTTGCCGTAGCTGTCACCCTCGAAGTCCTCAAGTACCTCCCAATTGGGTTTCCACTCCTGCCAGAATCGGGAAGTAGGACGAGTTATCAGCACGACGCCTCCGCGCTCCAGCGTACTTACCGCTTCCGCTGCCATCCGCAGTACGCGAGACTCTGGCTGCTGCAGGAGCAGGTGGTACAGAGGCGCAGGGGAGATGTCCTGCTTCGTGTGGCGGTCGCGCAGAGTGTGAGCGCCCGGCGCCAGCATGGGTACGGAGCTGAGGTAGCGCTCGAAGCCCGGTGTTGCCTCCAGCGCGTTGCCCCACTGTCCCGACTGCGGCAGGGTAAACAGCAGGCTCAGTTCCACCGCCTGCTTCGAGCGGTTGTGCACCGTCCACCGGAAGATGGCGCAGGGAAGCGACGAATGGAACGTGTCCAGCGGGATGAGCGGGTTGAACGCTTCGAGGGTGAGCTCCACAGGCAGGGTGGCGGTATCGTAATGCAGTCGCGCAATCGGGTAGCCTCCTTCGAAGGAGACCACGGGCAAGGTGGGCACCTCTGCCCCGTCGAGGCTCTCCAGCAGGTAGAGATCGCCTCCTGTGCGCAGAGCGAAATGCACGTGGGGCAGAGACTCTTCGGTGAGGTTGTTGAAAACCTGCCACACCGCCAGTCGCCCCTGTCCGTCCAGCCACACCGTGCCCGTGCCGATTCCGCCGATAGGCATCAGCACGTATTCCAGATTCTGTCCGCGATAAGTGCGCGGTGTCTGTGTTACACCAATGCGGGGCAAACGTACGGGAGGTAGCTCGCTTCTGGAAACCTGCCACACCGCCGGTTTCTCCTCTTCATCGTCAGAGGGCAGAGCGCATGCAAACATGGTGCCCGCTGCGCCCACCAGCAGGATTTGTAGAAACTCCCGTCGGTTCAGGTCGCCTCCGCAATTCCCGGAGCAACCGCATTCGCGCCTCATCTTTCACCACCTCGAAAATGCTCTGAAGCGTGAATAGCCCACAGATGAACACGGATGCAACGGATGCACACAGTGGAATAAACCGTGCCGATTGGTCTCATCCGTGCGTACCAGTGTCCCTTTTTCGCAGAATCAGGCTGGTGCTCCTTCTGGTGGCGCGGAAGGCGTTGCGGGAACACGTGTAGAACCCCTCAAGCGTAAGAATCCAGCGGATGATGTCGTTGATAGGGAGGTAACTATGCGCCGGCTATTTGCTTACGCTGTCGGGGCTGTCGTAGTAGCCCTTATCCTCTACGCCTTCTTGCCCGGCGAACCGGTCGGTGCGGGGCAGACCGCTCCCGATGTGGTACTCCGGTTCACGGAAGATGGCTTACAGAGGTCTCTCTCTTCCTATCATGGCGATGTGATTGTGCTGGATTTCTGGGCAACGTGGTGTGCCCCCTGTCGTTACACCATGCCCAGGATGGAAGAGTTTTACAAGCGGTACAAAGGCCAGGAGGTGACCGTGATCGGCGTGGCGGTAGACATTGACGACTACGACAAAGTGGTGCGGTTTGCGAAGGAGATGGGCGTTACCTATCCCATCGCTGCCGACACCAGCGGGGAAGCCAAGCAGTCCTACCAGATTCGCAACCTGCCGACGCTTGTCGTGATTGACAAGGACGGCGTGATTGCCCTGCGACTGGAAGGCTACGATCCGCAGAACACCGAGAAGGTGCTTGAGGAAACAGTACGGCGCGCGCTGGAGAAACCTGCTAAGCCGATTATACCTGCGAACAGGTAGGCGTGCGCTTGCGCAACGGTACAAAGACCGATTGTTCTCGCTGGAGGGTCACGCTCCGTCGTGATCACAAGGTTTCATGGATGCGACGGAGCGCATCCCTCCACTGAGCAAGCCTGTCGCAGGAATCTTCCCGGCCACCTCGAATCAACACGTCAGTCTATTCGCGTGAGAGGGACGACGGATGATCAAACAGGTGAGCTTACAGTACGGCTACAACTCGCTGGTGGAGCCGGGCGAGATGCAGTATATCGAATTCGGCGTCTTCAAGGGGAAAAAAGGCGATACCTATACCTGTAACACGGGGGACCGTGAGGCGGTGCTGGTGTTCCTGACGGGCAGATGCCACCTGTGGGTAAACGGCGAGGACTATTCCGTCGTCGGTGGGCGGCGCAGCGTGTTCGACGGCAACGCCTGGAGCCTCTACGCCCCGAACGAAACGCAGGTAAAGATAGAGGTGCTGGACGAGGCGGAGGTAGCCATCAGCAAAACACACGTGGCAGCGGACGCCCTCCCCAAGCTGATAAAGCCCGAGGAGGTGAACGTGCGTGATGTGGGCGTGTGGAACTGGCGGCGCGATGTGAAAGACATTGTGGACAAACGCATACCCGCCTCGCGTCTGGTAGTGGGTGAGACCATCAACCCGCCGGGCAACTGGTCGAGCTGGCCTCCTCACAAACACGACGTGCATAACCCTCCCTACGAGAGCAAGCAGGAGGAGGTGTACTTTTTCAAGGTGCAACCCGCGAACAGCTTTGGGGTGGCGCGCCTCTACACCGCCGAGGGCGATGTAGACGAAGTGTTACCCATCCGCGAGAACTCGGTGTTGTTGATTCGCCGAGGTTACCATCCCATCGCCGCCGCGCCCGGCACGCGCGTGTACTACCTGTGGACGCTGGCAGGTGAAAGCCGTGACCTCATCCCCAACGACGCACCCGACTACCGCTGGATGAAGGATACGGAAGCGGTGATGCGCGAGTGGCAGCGCAATCTGTAGGAGAAGAGGATGATAGACCGCTGGCAACGAGTGCTGGTATTTGCAGCACACCCTGACGACGAGATTATCGGCTGTGGCGGCACGATTGCCCGTCTCTCGGCGATGGGCAGGCAGGTGTTTGTGGTCACTTTTTGTGCGGGGGAGACAGGTTACAGTACCCCCGAAATGAAGGAGAAAATCGCCGAGGTGCGTCGGGCGGAAGCGGAAGCCTGCGACAGGGTGCTGGGCATCACCGAGCGCGTGATATTGGGCAAACCCACGCAGGGCGTGGTGAACGACCGCGAGACGTATCAAGAATGCGTGCGTCTCATCCGTCATTACCGCCCCGATGTCATCCTCACCCACTGGAACGAGGACAAGCACCGCGACCACCGCGCCATCTGTGCGCTTACCGACGAAGCCCGCTGGAAAGCCTCCGAACATGTGCTGGTGGACTTCGGCGAGCCGTGGTACACGCCAGAGCTGTACTATTACGAGGTGCTGGAGCTGTTCACGCATCCCTCCCTGCTGGTAGACATCACCGACACGTTCCCTAAAAAGCTGGAGGCGATGCAGACCCAGCAAAGCCAGTTTGCGGTGTTACCCGGCATCATGGAGTACATCGAGGGGCTGGCGAAGGCGCGAGGATACGCGCGAGGAACCCGATACGCAGAAGCGTTTCTGAGATCGAACCTGTTGCCAACGTTGCTGTAGGGGCAATCCATTGTGGTTGCCCCCGTTTTTGCAAGAGGAGGATAAGCATGAAAATCAGCTGCTGCTGGCTATACGCCATTTCCAAATACGGCTACCCGCCCAGCCTGGAGGACACTTTTAAGGTGCTGGGCGAGATGCGCGAGATGGGTTTCACCAGTGTGGAGCTGGAAGGCGTGCGCGAGGAGAACCTGATGGAGGTGTACAAACACCGAGCCGACCTCAAAGCGCACTGCGAGAACCTGGGGCTGAAGGTGATTAACTTCTGTCCTGTGCTGCCCGACATCGTGTCGATGGACGAAGCCAGACGCCGGAAGGCGAAAGACCTGTACCTTGTCGGTATTGAGCTGGCGAATTACTTCGGCTGTGATACCATCCAGACCGACAGCTTCACCCCACCACTGGAGTTTGTGGGCGATGCGCCCTACAAGGAAGCCATCAAGTTCGGCAAGCAGTTTAAGGTCAAGATAGACCCGAGCTTCCGCTGGGACGACCTGTGGTCGGCGATGGTGGACAGCTTCCGCTTCTGCGCCGAGCGGGCGAAGGATGCGGGGCTGAAGTTCTGCCTGGAGCCGCGCGTGGGCGAGCTGGTCAGCAACACCGATGCCTTCCTGCGCCTGTGGGAACATGTGGGCAGTGACAACTTCGGCATGGTGCTGGATACCGGTCACCAGAACGCGCAAAAAGAGATATTGCCCCTGTCGGTGGAGAAGCTGGGCAAGCGCATCTTCTACGTGCACGTCTCGGACAACGACGGGCGCACTAACGAGCACCTCGCGCTGGGCAAGGGCACGATAGACTGGGAAGGGGTGTTCACCGCCCTCAAGAAGCATGGCTACGACGGATACGTGGCTATCGATATCGGCAACGTGCCCGATATCGAGAAGGCGTACATCGAATCGCGCCGGTTTCTGGAGCAGATGTCGGCGCAGATGGGGTGGTAGCCTTCCGCAACATTGACCTGTAATCGCAGGGTTAAGGAGGAAGATACGGTGGGCTGTATATTCCGGTACGTCGGCGTCGGGTGTCTCTTGTTTTCCATCCTTTTGCCTGCAGGAGCGAAACCGATGAACATCTACGTCTCACCTCGGGGCAATGACGCATGGTCAGGTGCACTGCCTGCTCCGAACCGCCAGCGCACAGATGGACCCTTCGCCACATTGGAGCGAGCGCGTGATGCTATCCGCGATTTGAAGCGAGGGGGCAGGCTGCCCAGAGGCGGCGTGACCGTGTGGCTGCGTGGGGGAACCTATTTCCGCCAGCAACCTTTCGCGCTAACCGTCGAAGATAGTGGAACCGCCGAGTCGCCCATTATCTACAGCGCGTATCGCAACGAGAAGGTACGCATTGTGGGTGGGAAAAGTGTGAATGGGTGGAAACCGGTAACCGATGAAACCGTGTTGCGCAGGCTACCCCCCGAGGCGCGGGGCAAGGTGGTGTGCGTTGACCTGAAAGCGCATGGCATCACCGACTTCGGGCAGATGCGACGCAGGGGTTTTGGACTATCCGCCACCATCCCTGCCGGGCTGGATCTGTTCTACAACGGCAAGCCGATGCCTCTTGCCCGCTATCCCAATGAGGGCTGGCTGAAAATCGCTGCCGCTCCCGCAGGTCAGCAGGGAGGACGCTTCACCTGCGATGAGCCGCGTCTGAAACGCTGGGCAGGGGCGAAAGACGTGTGGGTACACGGCTACTGGACGTGGGACTGGGCGGACAGCTACGAGAAGGTTGCCTCTATAGACCCCGACAAGGGCGAAATAGTCACCGTCGAGCCGCACGGCGTATATGGCTATACACCCGGCAAGCGGTTTCGTGTGCTGAACCTGCTGGAGGAGCTGGACGCGCCCGGTGAATGGTACCTCGACCGCGACACGGGTATGCTCTTCTTTTATCCGCCCGATGAAGGCAAGGGAGAGGCGATGGTATCGCTCACCGAGACACCTCTTGCCACCCTGCAGGGCGTGTCGCACGTGAAGATTCAGGGCGTCGCCTTTGAGGTATGCCGCGGCACAGGGGTGGAAGTGCGTGGAGGCAGTCGCGTGGTGATTGCGGGGTGCACCTTCCGCAACGTCGGCACGGTGGGCGTCGTCATTGAGGGCGGGAGCGAACACAAAGTGGTCTCCTGCGATTTCATGGATTTGGGCGATGGCGGTGTGCAGGTCTCCGGTGGCGACCGCAACACCCTCACCCCTTGCAAGCACGAGGTGTTGAACTGCCTGTTCGCACGCTTCAACCGCTGGAGCCGCACCTACCGTCCGGCGGTGCTGGTAGGGGGTGTGGGAGTGCGCGTGGCGCATAACCTGATGTATGACTCACCCCACACCGCCATCTTGCTGGGCGGGAACGACCATCTGATCGAGTTCAACGAAATCCACCATGTATGCACCGAGACGGGCGACGCAGGCGCGTTCTACATGGGGCGCGACCTCACCCAGCGCGGCACCATCATCCGCTACAACTATTTCCACGACCTGGGTAAATCCCTGCAGGCGGAGACGTTTGTGGATGTGATGGCGGTGTATCTGGACGACTGCACCTGTGGTACCACCATCTTCGGCAACCTGTTCGTGCGCGCGGGGCGTGCGGCGATGATTGGCGGTGGACGTGATAACACGGTAGAGAACAACATCTTCGTGGATTGCGAGCCGTCGGTGCACGTTGACGCGCGGGGGATGGGCTGGGCGAGCTTCTGGTTCGACGGGCGCGATAGCACGCTGATGGACCGACTGAAGGCGGTTCCCTATCAAAAACCCCCGTGGAGCGAACGCTACCCGGAGCTGGTCAATATCCTGAACGACGAACCCGCTGTGCCAAAGGGCAACGAGATAGTGCGCAACATCAGCGTAGGCGGGCGGTGGATAGACCTGTACGACAACCTGACTGATAAAGTCATCACCATCCGCGACAACATTACGGAGGGCGATGCCGGTGTGGAAATCACCCCGAAGGGCGTGCGCCTGCGCAAAGATTCGCCCGCGTTCAAGATAGGCTTCCAGCCAATACCTGTGGAGAAGATAGGGCTGTATCGGGATGCGTACAGGAAGAAGCTTTAGCCTTTGTCTTTTCATTGTCTGGCAAAGGTAGCCACTATTTTTGGAAGTTGCCTTGCTAATCGTTCCTGAAATGCACCTTATGGTACGAATCTTGCATATATAGTGGGTGGAGGCATCACAGGGGGTACCAATCCGCCCGATTCGTGGCTGTGGCAAGGGGTGAAAAGCCATGCGTGCAACGTTTTGCCGGGTGTTCCCACTTCTGCTGGTGCTCAGCACCATAATGTGTCCATTCGCCAGTACGCAGGCACAGCAAAGCTGGAACGTGGAGCTAATAGGGTTCACCGGTGGCTCGGTCAATGATGTGGCGGTACAGAACGGCTATGCATACTGTGCTACCGGAGCGGGACTGCTGGTGCTGGACGTGACCAACCCTTCGTTGCCTCAACCGGTAGCTACTTTGCTTGCCCCGCGTTCGGCGTGGAGCATTTTCGTTTCGGGATCACGGGCGTACCTGGCTACTGGTGGTGGGCTGGTGATTGCCGATATCTCTGATCCTGCCAGTCCTCACATGATTGGGTATTATGAGATGCTTTACACCGGAGCTTATGATGTGTTCGTTTCCGGTTCGCTGGCGTATGTAACAGCCGGTTACTATGGGGGCTTGCGAGTGCTGGATGTTTCCGACCCTGATAACGTCTATGAAATAGGCTACTACGACACCCCTGGGGACGCTCGTGGCGTTTTCGTCTCCGGCACACTGGCTTATGTGGCGGACTTTGACGCAGGCTTGCGAGTAGTGGACGTTTCCGACCCCGCCAACCCTCACGAGATAGGCTACTACAGCACACCCGATTGGGCGATCAGGGTGTATGTCTCAGACTCGCTGGCGTTTGTTGCAGACTTTAACGCCGGGCTGCGAGTAATAGAGGTTTCTGATCCAGCTTCCCCTCGCGAAGTAGGCTATTACGATACGCCGGGCGCTGCTCAGGATGTGTTCGTTCTGGGCGGAATAGCATACGTGGCGGATGGATGGCGTGGTCTGCGGCTGGTGGATGTCTCTAACCCCGCCAATCCTCACGAGGTAGGTTATTGTGAGACACCCGGATACGCTCTCGGCGTGTCTATCGCCGGTACCACAGCCTGCGTAGCGGGTTCAGACGCAGGCTTGCGGGTGGTAGATGTTTTTAATCCTTCCTCGCCTCATGAAGTCGGCTACCATGAGACAGCGGGCTATGCCGGCGCCGTGTTCGTTTCCGGCCCGTTGGCTTATATTCCGGACTACGATAGAGGCTTTCGGGTGCTGGATGTCTCCCAACCCGACCAGCCACGTCAGGTAGGTCACTACGTCGGACCACTCTACTTCCGTGTGGAAAGTGTTTTCGTGTCTGGCTCGCTGGCATACGTAGCCGCAGATGCTTTGGGGGGCTTGCGTGTAGTAGATGTCTCTGACCCTGCACGGGCTCACGAGCTCGGTTCTTATGACACCCCGGGGTATGCCAATGATGTATTCGTCTCCGGCACGCTGGCTTATGTGGCGGACTACTACGCGGGCTTGCGCATAGTGGATGTCACCGATCCCACGAACCCGCGCGAGGTGGGATACTATGACACCCCTGGAGGCGCTGTTGACGTTTTCGTTTCCGGCTCGCTGGCTTATGTCGCAGACCTCGATGCAGGACTTCAGATAATAGATGTTTCTGACCCTGTCCATCCCCGTCGGGTGGGCTACATAGATACGCCGGGTGAGGCACGTGCCGTGTTCGTTTCAGAGCCGTTCGCATATGTAGCAGACTGCTACACTGGCTTGCGTATCATAGATGTCACCGACCCTGCTCAGCCGCGCGAGGTAGGCTATTACTATTCGCCTTTGTGTGCTAACGATGTGTTTATCTCCGGTTCCCTGGCTTATGTGGTGGACCGATGGACCGGCTTATGGGTGGTAGATGTTACCGACCCTGTCCAGCCGCGCGAAGTAGGCTACTACAAAACGCCGGGAATCGCCATGAAGGTGTTTGTTTCAGGTTCGCTGGCATACGTGGCAGATTACTGGGGCGGGTTGTGGATACTACGCTACACGGGGGAAGCGGGCACCTACTCCATCAGCGGTCGAATCGATCTGCAGGACTACAATGGCGACATAACCGTCGTGCCCGTCACCGTGGAACTGCGCCAGAACGGCAATGTGGTGCGCACTGAGGTGGTGTCTCTGGATACGCAGGGTAGATACACACTGTATAGCGTCGCTCCGGGTACGTATCAGATAGCATTCAAGGCGAGCCACTGGCTGCGTCGAGTGCGCCCGGTGGAGGTACTCTTTTCTGACGTGTTGGACGTGGATGTCGTGCTGGCTAACGGTGATATCGACGGTGATAACGAAGTAACGCTGTTTGACTTCGGTTCACTGGTGGCAGCTTTCGGCTCAGTACCCGGTGATAGTAACTGGAACCCCGATGCGGATTTAGATGGGGATGCTGAGGTGACACTGTTTGACTTCGGCGTTCTTGTGCGCAACTTTGGTAAAATCGGAGACGAGTGAAATATGTTTGTGGTGCAGGCGTTAGCCTTCCTGATGGACCCACATTGACTTTTCGCCCCCTTCTCGGATACAATACGCATCGGTGCAGGAGGCATCGATGCAACACGCGCCGCAAGACCATATCCGAAACTTCTGTATCATCGCGCATATCGACCACGGAAAGTCCACCCTTGCCGACCGCATTCTGGAGTTCACGGGCGCGATTGACCCCCGCCAGATGCAGGAGCAGGTGCTGGACCAGATGGACCTGGAGCGCGAGCGGGGCATCACCATCAAGATGACCGCCGTGCGCCTTACCTATCGGGCGCGCAATGGGCAGGAGTACGAGCTCAACCTGATTGACACGCCGGGGCACGTGGACTTCACCTACGAGGTCTCGCGCAGCCTCGCCGCGTGCGAGGGCGCACTGCTGGTAGTAGATGCCTCGCAGGGGGTGGAAGCGCAGACCATCGCCAACGTCAACCTGGCGATGAACAACAATCTGGAGATTATCCCTGTCATCAACAAGATAGACCTGCCCGCCGCCGACCCCGAGCGCGTGAAGGAGGAGATAGAGAATATCCTCATGCTGGACCCCTCCGAAGCCATCCTTGCCAGCGCAAAAGAGGGCATCGGCACGGAGGAGATTCTGGAAGCGGTGGTGCACAAAATCCCTCCCCCTCGTGGCAACCCTGATGCTCCTCTGCGCGCGCTTATTTTCGACTCGCACTTCGACCCCTATCTGGGTGTGGTGGTGTATATCCGCGTGGTAGATGGCGTGGTGCGCCCGGGGATGCGCATCCGTTTCATGTCCACCGGGCGCGAGTTCGAGGTGACCAGCGTGGGCTTCTTCACACCGCGCCTGCAGGAGGGCGACGAACTGCGCACAGGTGAGGTGGGCTACCTGACCGCCGGCATCAAGACCGTCGGCGATACCCGCGTGGGCGACACCATCACCGATGCCGAACGTCCCGCCACTCAACCCCTGCCCGGCTACAAGCCGGTGAAGCCGATGGTGTACTGCGGACTGTACCCGGTGGAGGGTGAGGAGTTCTCCGACCTGCGCGACGCCCTGATGAAACTACAGCTGAACGACGCCGCACTGGTGTTCGAACCGGAGACCTCCGCTGCACTGGGGTTTGGCTTCCGCTGTGGCTTTCTGGGCTTACTGCACATGGACATCGTGCAGGAGCGGTTGGAGCGCGAGTTTGGGCTGTCGCTGATTGCCACCGCTCCCAGCGTAGTCTATCGCATCACCACCACGAAAGGTGAGGTCATCCTGCTGGACAATCCGGCGCACTGGCCCCCGCCCACCACCATCGCGACGGTGGAAGAGCCGTATATCCGCGCTACTATCTTTGTGCCCAGCGAGTATGTGGGGGCGATGATGGAGCTCGCTATGGAACGGCGCGGCGAGTTCGTGAAGATGGAGTATCCCTCGCCTAATCGCGTGCTGCTCACCTACGACCTGCCTCTGGCGGAAATCCTGCTGGACTTCTATGACCAGCTCAAAAGCCGTTCGAAGGGCTACGCCTCTTTCGACTACGAGCCCATCGGCTACCGGCAGTCGGAACTGGTGAAGCTGGACATTCTCATTAACGGCGAGCCGGTAGACGCGCTCAGCTTCATCACGCACCGCGACCGCGCCTACAGCCGGGGGCGTGCGCTGGTAGAACGCCTGCGCGAGGTGGTACCACGCCAGCAGTTTGAGGTGCGCATACAGGCTGCTATCGGCAGCAAGGTGATTGCCGCCGAGCGCATTCCCCCCTTCCGCAAGAACGTGCTGGCGAAGTGCTACGGAGGCGATGTCACCCGCAAGCGCAAGCTGCTGGAGAAGCAGAAAGAGGGTAAGAAGCGCATGAAGCAGCTGGGCAACGTGGAGATACCTCAGGAAGCGTTCCTCAGCGTGCTGAAGGTGGCTGAGTAAAGAACAGCTGTGTGCAAACCGGTGCGTTCCTGTTGCTTAAGCGGAATGGAACAACCGTTTCCGAACCAGAGGCGCGTTTCAGCCTATTTTGTCATGCTGAGCAACAGCGAATCATCTCAGAATGGCGATACACACGAGATTCTTCGCTCCGCTCAGGATGACGGGCAAGCGCAACCGCTCTGGCGCAATCCGCGTATCGTGCATCAAGCCTGCGGCTGAAGCCGTTCGTTCACAGACGAAGCCGGCCTGCGCTGGCTGTTCAACCCTGCGGAGGCAGGGTTTCGTTTGCATAGGAACAGTTCTATCCGTGTGTGCTACGTTGAAATCCTGGCGCATTTGCTTCACAGATGTTGACAATCTCGCGCTGCTATGGTATATTCCTGCTGAGTGCATGATTTACATGATTTTTATGAACTACATGAGGCAGGGGGATAATGATGCAGGAGCGAGCGGAATGCTGGCTGGAAGAAGCCACTTACGGGATGGTAACCGTAGGCGAGCGCGGACAAATTGTCATACCCGCGGAGGCGAGGCGGGAGCTGGGCATCGAGCCGGGTGATAAGCTCATCATCATGCGCCACCCGGTATATGCGGGCTTCGTCGCTTTCAAGATGCAATCCATCAGAGAGTTTCTGGAGATGTTCCAGCGGGAGGTCGAGCGATTGGAAAGCCAGTTTGCGCAATCTGGAGGTGAAGGCGAGTGAAACTGTTGCGACTGCATGTGGTGCTGCTGGCTGTCGTGCTGTCGGCAGGTGGGTGGGCACAACAGCAGCCATCGGCGTTAACCCTTCAGGACAGTATTCGCATCGCTTTACAGAACAGCCGAACGCTGCGCTTGGCGCTGCAGGATGAGCGGAAAGCCAACGCGCGTGTACGCGAAGCGAGGGGAGCAGGCTATCCCCAGCTGGATGTCTCTGCAAACTATCGCCGGCTGGACCGCGTGCCGAAAGCGAAGTTCCCTTCTTTTGACCCCATCACAGGAACTTTTACCTTTAACGAGATAGAGATTCAACCCATCGATTCGGGCACAGCGACGGTGAGCCTGAGCCAGGTGATAGATGTGAGCGGACTGGTTCGTACCGCGACGGACGCCGCTTCGCTGTATTCGCGCATCGCCAATCTGGACGCGCAACGCACACGCAACGAGGTTGTGCTGCAGGTGAAGCAGGCGTTTTACGATGTGTTGCGTGCACAGGAGCTGGTGAAGGTAGCGGAAGAGGCGTTGCAGAATGCGGAAATCCGGCGTAAGCTGGCACAAGCAGCGGTAGAGGCAGGTGTTAGCCCAAAGCTGGATGTGATGCGTGCCGATGCGGCTGTCGCCTCTGCGCAACAGGCGGTGATTACCGCGCGAAACGCCCTGCAGATGGCGAAGGCGGCGTTCAACAACGTGCTGGGCAGGCGCGTCGATGAGCCGGTAGAACTGTTGCCTGCTGAGGAACCGGAGCCTGAACCGGCGGAGTTCAACCGGTATCTGCAGGAAGCTCTCTCCAGACGTCCTGAGATGATGCAGGCGAATCTGGGCGTTTCGCTGGCGGAGAAGCAGGTCACCGCGGCAATGCGTGACCAGTTGCCCAGCCTGGTGGTGCGTGGGCAGTGGGATTTCAACCTGAAAACCTCCACCTTCCAGCCTCGCGAATCCAGTTTCACCACGATTGCTGCTCTGCAGTTCAAGATTTGGGATAGCGGACAGACTCAGGGGCGCATCGAGCAGGCACGCGCCGACGTAGACAAGGCAAAAATCACTATCGAGAACGTGCGCGAAGGCATTGCGTTAGAGGTGCGCAACGCCTACCTGAGCCTGCAAGAGGCGCGCGAGAAGGTAGCGGCGGCGGAAAAGGGTTTACAGGCGGCTACCGAGAGCTTGCGTGTGGCTCGCCTGCGTTACGAGGCGGGGGTCTCCACCCAGCTGGAGTTGAGCGACGCCGAGCTGGCATACACGCAGGCAGAGCAGAATCTCGTCAACGCCCGCTATGACCTGCGTGTGGCGTGGGCGCGCCTCGAGAAAGCGATGGGCAGATATGCACAGGCACCCTGATAAGGGACAGATAATACAGGCGATTTCACAAAGGAGGGGCATTGCAGTGTACCGGAAGGCACTTATCGCAGGTTTCGCCCTGCTGGGGTTAGCAGGTCTGCTTGGTGGGTGTGCGCGACGTGCACCGGTTTCCCCTACACAGCAAGCCGCTGCACCGGCAACCGCCGTAGCAGTGGTGAGCGCGCGTAGCGGCGACATCCCGTTTACCGTCTCGGTAACAGGCTCCCTGCAGACACTGGACGATGTGATGCTCTCCGCCAAGGTGCCGGGCAAGATTGCGAAGGTTTTTGTGCGCGAGGGGGACGCCGTGCGGGCAGGGCAGGTGGTGGTACAGCTGGAGACCAACGACCTCGAAGCGCAGTTGCGCCAGGCAGAGGCGACGCTGAGGTCAGCTCGCGCTCGGCTCAAGCAGGCGCAAACTGCTCTGGAGTTGCAACCGACCCAGAACGAGACCAACCTGCGTCAGGCGGAAGCTGCGCTGGAAGCGGCGAAGGCTCGTCTGCGGGCACTGGAGGCAGGAGCGCGTCGGCAGGAGCGGCAACAGGTGGAGCAACAGGTAGCTTCCGCAAAGGCGAATCTGGAGAACGCGCAGGCGAACCTGGAGCGAGTGCGCCGTCTCTATCAGCAAGATGCGGTATCCAAACAGCAGCTGGATGCCGCCCAAACCGCCTATGACATCGCACTGGCGCAATATCGAACCGCGCAGGAGCAGCTGAGCCTGGTACAGGAGGGCCCACGCCAGGAGGAGATCGACGCGCAGCGTGCGCTGGTCAAGCAAGCGGAGGAGGCGGTTCGCCTGGCGCGCACAGGAGACCTGCAGTTGCGTGTGCGTCAGGACGAGGTCAACGCGGCGAAGGCGCTGGTGGCGCAGGCGGAGGCGGGTCTGTTCTACGCACGTCAGCAGTACGAAAGCGCGTTCATCCGCTCGCCCATCAACGGCACAGTTGCTATGCGTGCAGCACAGCCCGGGCAGATGGCGGGGGCAGGCACGCCGCTACTGCGTATTGTGAACCTGAATGCCATCTTCTTCGAGGCGCGTGTCTCCGAGACAGAGGTGCGCTATGTCCGCGTGGGACAGCCGGTAACCGTGACGGTGGACGCCTATCCGGGCAGACAGTTTCATGGTACGGTGAGCCGGCTCTATCCTGTCGGCTCGGAAGGCTCGCGCGACTTCGTGGTGCGGGTGGATATGCGCAATGAGGGTGGTGTGCTCAAGCCGGAGATGTTCGCGCGCGGCGAGATACTGGTGGATGTACATCGCAACGTCGTGCTCATCCCGAAAGACGCCATACTCATACAAGACGGCAAGCAGGTGGTGTTTGTCGTCAAAGAGGGCGTTGCCCGGCGGGTAGCAGTGCAAACAGGCTACATCAACGGCATGAACGCCGAGGTGCGGGGTATCCCGGTGGGCGCGCAGGTAGTGGTGCAGGGACAGGAGAACCTGCGCGACGGCGACAAGGTGCGTGTGGAACAGTTGCAGACCGCAGAAGCGTCAACCGCAGGCGGTTCCTAGTTCAGGCGGAGGGGAGAGAGGGAGTATGTGGCTTACCAGTATTGCGATACGGCGCCCCGTTTTCATCCTGATGGTGTTCTCTGCGCTGGCGGTGCTGGGCTGGACGGCTGCCGGCAAGATGCGCGTGGAGCTGAACCCAAGCGTGGACTTCCCGTATGTGATCGTCACAACGGTCTACCCGGGTGCGGGTCCGCGCGAGGTGGAGACGCTCATCTCGAAACGAATTGAAGACGCGGTCAACGGCATTAACGGCGTCAAAAACGTCACGTCGGTTTCGCAGGAAGGTATCTCGCTGGTTGCCATCGAGTTCAATCTGGGCATCGACTCCAGCCAGGCAGCCGCCGATGTGCGTGAGAAGGTAGATGCCATTCGCACCTCCCTGCCGCGTGAGGCGCTGTCGCCTTCTATCTCCAAGATAGACATCAACGCCTTCCCGGTGCTTTACTACGGTATGTCCAGTGACCGCCCCAGCAAGCAGTTGCGCTATATCGCGGAGGAAATCGTCAGCAACCGATTGGCTCGCGTGCAGGGCGTGGCTTCGGTTTCGGTGGTGGGAGGCGACGTGCGCGAGGTTCGTGTAGAGGTGGACCAGGCGCGCCTCGATGCCTACGGGTTAAACATCATGCAGGTAGTGCAAGCACTGCAGGCAGCGAACCTGAACGTGCCCAGCGGACGCATCGAGGAGGCGCGTCACGAATATGCCGTCCGTGTAGTGGGCGAGTTCGAGAACCTCGACCAGATTCGCAACGTGCGTATTCCGGTCACGAACCGCATGAACCCGATGGGCACGCCCAACGTGATACGTCTTTCCGACGTGGCTACTGTCAAGGATGACATCGCAGAACGCACCGAAGGGGCACGGGTGAACACCCGCAATACAGTTGCCATCATCATCACCAAAGCCGCCGATGCGAATACGGTGGAGGTCTGCGAGGGCGTCAAGCGCGAGGTAGAGCAACTGAAGAAGGAGCTGCCCCGAGATATCGAGTTCGTGCTCACGCAGGATCAGTCCAAATTCGTTCTGGAGAGCCTGACCGACCTGCGGGTCGCGCTATTCCTGGCGGTATTTCTGGCGGTATTCGTGGTGTACCTCTTTCTACACAACCTGCGGGGTACCTTCATCGTCTCGCTGGCGATACCGACATCCATCGTCAGCACCTTCCTGGTGATGTACGGCTTCGGGTTCACGCTAAACACCATGACCATGCTTGCGCTGTCACTGGCGGTAGGTATTCTGGTGGACGATTCTATTGTGGTGCTGGAGAACATCTTCCGCCACCTGACCGGTGGGGAGGAGCCTGCAGAAGCCGCGCTGAACGGGCGTTCGGAAATCGGTCTGGCGGCGATTACCATCACGCTGGTAGATGTGGTGGTGTTCGTGCCCATCGCTTTTATGGGCGGAATCGTGGGGCAGTTTTTCCGCTCGTTCGGTATCACGGTAGCGACCGCCACCCTCTTCTCCCTGCTCGTTTCGTTTACGCTCACGCCGATGCTGGCGTCGCGCTGGTTCCGCACTGGCGAGCAGGTAGAGGCGAAGCGTGGTCTGTTCGCAGCGTTTGACCGCTTCTATAACGCACTGGACCGGATATATCGGCGCGTCCTGGAGCGGGCGTTGCGCCGCCGCTGGCTGGTTATCGGCATCGGCAACGGGTTGCTGTTGAGCATTCTGCTGATTATCGCCGGCTCACTGGTGGGCAGGCATTTTGTGATGCCGTCGGCGTTCGTTGCGGGCTTTACAGCGGTGTTCGGCTTTCTGTTCTGGCTGCTCGCGCTGATTTGGCGCAGTAACCGCAGACCGCTGTTCGTCGCCGGATGGGGTACATTCATCATGGCAGGGGCGTTCTTCCTCTCAGGCTTGCTGGGCAGTGCAGTGGGAAGACCGCTATTACCTTTCCGCTTCGCGCCGGACCAGGACCAGGGATTGATTCAAATCACGGTAGAAATGCCTGCTGGCACCTCGCTGGCAGCGACCGACCGCGTGCTGGCACGTATCGAGGAGGTAATATACAACACCCCATCCATTCGCCGTGACGTAGAGCACATGTTCACCAGCGTGGGCAACACCACTGCAGGCGTGTTTGGCACCGGCGGGCGTGGGGCGCAATACGGAGAAGTGCAAATTACCTGCGCGGAGAAGCAGGCTCTGGGGGACAGGTTGACCGGGTGGCTGCCCTGGGTCAAGCATCCCTATCTGCGCACCCGCCCCAGCTCCGAGATTGCCGAAGAGATACGCCAGAAGATAGGAACCATCCCCGGCGCGAAGATTAGAATCAACGCGGTGTCGGGCTTTCGTGGCGGCGGTGGTGCGCCCATTCAGATTGAGCTGACCGGACAGGACACCGGACTGCTGGTGCGCACCGCCGAGCGCGTGATGGCAGTGGTGTCGCCGATTGAAGGCATCGTAGACCCCGACATCTCGTGGAAGCTGGGCAAGCCCGAGCTGCAGGTGCGTGTAGACCCCGATAAGGCGGCATCTGTGGGCATGACGGTAGCACAGGTTGCCTCTGCTCTGCGCACCTATATCGAGGGCAACACCGACACCAAGTTTCGCGAGGCGGGTAAGGAATACAACATCCGCGTGCAGTTGACGAAGGCGCAACGGGAGGACGTGAACACGGTACGCAATCTGGTCATCGGATACTTCAACGGGCGTCCCGTGCGTCTGTCCGATGTGGCTGTGGTGGAGATGACCACCGGACCAACCAAGATAGACCGCAAGAACCGTCAGAGGCTGGTCACCTTCACCGCATTCCTGAAGCCGGGATACGCGCCGGGCAACATGCAGCTGGTGATTAACAAGGCGCTGACGAAAGCGAACTTGCCTCCGCCCGGCGTGCAGTTGAGATGGGCTGGAGAGATTCAGTTCCAGCAGGAGGAAGGCGGTTACCTGGGGCAGGCGTTGATGCTGGCGATTGTGCTGGTGTACATGCTGATGGCGGCGCTGTTTGAATCGCTGTTGATGCCGTTGACCATCATGCTGAGCCTGCCGCAGGCGATGATCGGTGCGTTGCTGGGGTTGATTATTACCGGCAACTCACTGAACATCGTGTCGATGATCGGTATCATCATGCTGATGGGGCTGGTCACCAAGAACGCCATCCTGCTGGTGGACTATATCAACACCCTGCGCAGCCGCGGCTTGCCGCGTTTGCAGGCGTTGCTGGAAGCCGGGCCCACTCGATTGCGCCCGATCCTGATGACCACCTTCGCGATGGTGTTCGGCATGTTACCAACCGCTCTGGCGATTGGACGTGGTTCGGAGTTCCGTGCGCCGCTGGGTATTGCGGTCATCGGTGGGTTAATCCTGTCTACCCTGCTGACACTGGTGGTCATCCCCTGTGTGTATACGGTGTTCGATGACATGGGCAACTGGTTCGCGCGTACGGTGTTCCGACGGGGCGTGTACCCGAAGGAGCGAGTGCCTGTGCGCGAACCAGAGGTCGTCGACTGAATCAGCCACTCCTTAGCCCTCTACCCCCTCTTCCATAGAGAAGAGGGGGCTTTTCTATAGTGCCTCTGCTATCTGGTTAACCGGACGATTTGAAAGCCGAACTGTTCGAAGTGCGGATCGTAGCAGAATGCTTCCCGGATACCTTCGCGGTTTGCAATGACGAAGCTCGTACAGTCAACAAAGCTCACCCTTCTGCGCCCCGTGGTAAAGAGCAGAGAAAGCGCAGCAGCATGGTCGGCCTCCGTTACCCACTCTACCTGCACTACCGGAAGAATATCATGCACAAAAGAGCGAACAGATTCTAAGCCGAGGCGATGTTGCAGGAGCGCTACGGTTTCGACAGCGATATAATTAGAGCAGATTAGTCGCCGGCGATGGTCAAGCAAAATTTGCCACGTGTTCTTCGCCATTTCGTGGTTCGCATCGTCAGCGTCCATAAGGGCGTAGAAGGCAGAGGTATCTACAAAGACGCTCACGGGTCAAATGCCTCCGCAAGGTAGCGGTCATGCTGCTCGGAAACCCTGCGCTTCCCCGAGCGAAAGCGTCCCACCGCCTGCAAGGCGCGCGCCTTTCGCTCTTCCCAATCGTCTGAAGTGGATGACTCTCTAATAAACTTCTGCACCGCCTCACAGACAATCTCTTCGACGCTTTTGTGGTGCCAGGCGGACAGGCTGCGTAGTGCGTTTTCCTGTTCCGGGTTCAGTTCGATATGCAAGGACATCGCGTCTCACCTCACTCAGGATTATACCATCGAGCGGGTTCGCAGGAGGCAGGCAGCGGAGCAGCGTCAGACGAAGGGCACTGCTCCGCCAGGGCAATGCTACTCTGTCGTCTGCCAGGCGTTCGCTTTCTCACCCTCGCGGTATAGCAAAGGAAAGTACGGACCAGCGAACGGGTCGCCGTCTTTACCGCCCAGCAGGAACACGTTCATGTGGCGGTCGCTGGAGGTATTTGCACGATAGCGTGTGCCGTCGGGCATGAGGTGAATCGCCCACGAACGACGAGGACGCTGGCTGAGGTTCGGTCCGCTACCGTGAATAGTCAGGCAGTGATGGAAACTGAGCGCGCCTGCGGGCATCTCGCACTTGACGGTACGCCATGGGCGACCGGATACCTGCTCGATGCGCCTCTGCAGAGTTTCCAGATCCTGCTCGAAGAAGTTGCCTTCCGGCAGAAGCCCCCATTTATGGCTACCCGGCACTACCTGCATACAGCCGTTCTCTTCGGTCACATCGTCCAGAGCCAGCCATGCGGTCAGCAGCTCGGGTGGGTCAGTGCATTGCCAGTACTGGTAGTCCTGATGCCAGCCCACATTGCCGCGCGCGCCGGTGTCCGGCGGTTTATAGAGCAGCTGGTCGTGCCACAGGCGAATGCCCTTTGCTCCCGCCAGCCGTGCTGCCATCTCGCCGATAAGCGGATGCAACACCACCCTCGCGATCACCGAATCCGCCCAGTAGCTGTTGTCGATCTTCACGATGTGGCTCAGAGGCTGACTGGGTTCAATGTTCCGGCTCCACGGAGAGCGTTGTGTGCTGTACTCGCCCGCGATGACCTTTGCATGGTGCTCACGGAGCAGTTCCAGCTCCTCGTCGGAGAGGATTTTCGGCGCAATCCAGTAACCGTTTTCGCGATAGAACTGCACGTCGGCTTCCGTCGGTAGCAGAGAAGGCATGGCGTTTCCTCCTGTGATAATCGGTGGTCCGCAAAGTATCGTTTCTGGTACTGTCCTCTAGCTTGACTAATTGTACTCGCTGCGGTGCATCAGGTCAAGCGATGAGGTCGCGAAAGGCAAGACATACCCGCATAGCGAATCTGTGCGCCGGAGGCGGGGATAGCTGTGGGACCTTTGCAGAGCGAGGAGTATGCAATTGCACATCCGTTGACCGACTCTACCGACGGACACGCACCTCAGAAGCCATCGGTAGGCGTTTCGCTTCGCGCGATCCTGCTGGGCGTTCTGCTCATCCCGCCGAACGTGTACTGGGTGATTGTGGCGGAACTGCGCTGGTACGCCATCCTCACGCTTAATCCGTTGTTTGTCACACCTGTTTTCTACCTGTTCGCGCTGGTATTGCTTAACGCACTACTGCGCCGTATGGCTCCGCGCTGGGTGTTGAATCCGGCGGAACTGGTGGTCGTTTATCTGATGCTGGTGATGTCGTGCACTATCGCCACACATGACTTTATCATCAACCTCATCTCCCTCATGGGGTGGGCGAAGTGGTTCGCCACTCCGTCCAATCGCTGGGAGGACACCCTGTTTCCCCATCTGCCTCGCTGGTTACTCGTGTGGGACAAGGAACTGCTGGAGGGCTTCTTTCAGGGCAACAGCACGCTGTATCGTCTGGAAGTGTTGAAGATGTGGGCGGCTCCGCTGGCGTTCTGGAGCCTGTTCATCCTTATCGCAGGCTGGACGATGCTGTGTCTGAACACCATTTTCCGCCGTGCGTGGATGGACCAGACACGCCTTTCCTTTCCTATCGTGCGTTTGCCCCTCGCGCTTACCGAGCCGTTCGCGCCGGGCGCGATGATACGCACGCGCGCTCTCTGGCTGGGTTTTCTCGCGGCGGCGGGGCTGGACCTGCTCAACGGTTTGCACGAGTGGTTTCCCAGCTTGCCGTACTTCCAGACGCGGGCGGTACCCATTCAGTTCACGCAGCCTCCGTGGACGGCTGTGGGCTGGTTCGTGCGCACTTTCTATCCCTTTGCCATCGGGCTGGCGTATCTGGTGCCGCTGGATGTCTCCTTCTCATGCTGGTTTTTCTATCTGTTCATCAAGGCGCAGATGGTAATCGGGTACCAGCTGGGCTACAGCAACATCCCCGATTTTCCCTACGTCAGCGAGCAGGGCATCGGGGCGTGGGTCACCTTCGGCATCCTGCTGCTATACGCCAGCAGGGGCTACTTGAAGGAGGTGCTCGCCATCGCGTGGCGCGGCGACCGCTCGCTGGACGCCGACGAACCGCTTCCGTACCGTGTGGCGCTGGTGGGTGCAGTCGCAGGGCTGGTAGCTTTCACGGGCTTCTGGTGGCTGGCGGGCATGAGCCTGCTGTGGGTGCTGTTGATGGTAGGTACGTACTTCCTGCTGGCGCTGTGCATCACGCGCGTGCGGGCGGAAGCGGGTGGTCAGCATACGGTGTGGGACCTGGAGCCGATTCGCCTGTTTCGCCTGTTCGATTCCATGCTGATGACCGCCCCGACGATGGCGGCGGCTGCGCTCAGTCACTGGTTCTGGCGGTTAAACCGCAGCCACATTATGCCCAGCCAGATGGAGGGCTTCAAGCTGGCGCAGGAGCACGGCATCCCGTTGCGCAGACTGGTGTTGCCCATACTGCTCTCTATTGCGCTGGCGACGGTGGTGGGGCAGTGGGCATGTTTGCATGTATTGTATCGCGAGGGCGCGCTGGCGAAATGCCGGGGCTTTGCGGTGTGGACAGGCGTTGAGAGTTTCAACTGGCTGGAGGGGGCGGTGAACTCGGGTTTTAAGGCGGAGGTGAACCGCTGGGGGGTGGTGGGGGCAGCCAGTCTATTCACACTGTTTCTGTACGCCATGCGCACGCGCTTTGTGGGTTTTCCGTTTCACCCGCTGGGGTATTGCATCGGTCCGGGGCTGGTGTGGTTGTGGCTACCGTTCTTCATCGCGTGGCTGGTGAAGTTCTTCGTGCTGCGCTACGGTGGATTGCGCATGTACCGGCGCACACTGCCTTTCTTTCTCGGGCTGGTGTTAGGGGATTACACGATGGGCGCGTTGTGGTCGTTGATTGGTGTGGTGTGGGGCGTACCCACGTTACAGATATTCCATTAGCCTCTTCGTTCACGGCTAAAGCAGTTTCCTCACAAACGAAGCCTGTCTGCGCTGGCTGTTGACCCTCTGGAGGGCGAGGCTGCCGCCGAGCCGTTGCGGTGGTTTCGGTTACGATGAAGCGTGACCATCCAGAAGATTCTGTCTTGACAGGTGAACAGAGAACAAACAGGCTTCGCAGTTGACGCTCTTTACAAGATTGTGATAAACTACGAGTAGCATTTTCTTGCTGGAAGGGAGGAGTAAACATGGTCCGCTCCGGTCTCGTCATCGCAGGGGCTGCAATGTGGCTATGTATCTCTGCGATTCCCTCTTTGGCGCAATCGCTTACGTGGCTGGGCACACTGCCCGGCGGGTCGTGGAGTATTGCACGCGCCGTGTCTGCGGACGGTTCTGTGGTCGTTGGCAACGCAGAGGGCGCGAGCGGTTATCAGCGCCCCTTCATCTGGACACAGCGTACGGGCATTATTGACTTGGGCACTCCGGGCACGCATGGTATTGCCTTTGGAGTATCTGCCGACGGTTCAGTTGTGGTCGGCTGGATGGCAAGCACTGGGCTGGGCAACTACCATGCCTTCCGTTGGGAGAATGGGCAGCTACAGAACCTGATGCCCGGTTTCGCCAGCGAAGCGCGATCGGTTTCCGCAGACGGCAAGGTGGTTGTTGGAAGTTACATCGCGGATACGCGCCTTGTCCGTTCATTCCTGTGGGATGCGCAGGGCGGAGCCAGAGATATGGGCAACTTGGACGGCGGTTCGACCTATATCCGCGCTGTATCGGCGGATGGGTCTACTGCCGTAGGCTATTCTCAGAAGGCTGATGGCAAGCGGGTCGGCATCATGTGGACGGCAGATGGTGGACTGCAGACGCTGGGCTTATTGCCAGGCGGCACGTGGAGTGAAGCACAAGCTGTCTCTGCCAACGGGCAGGTTATCGTGGGCAGGGCGCAGGATGCCTCGCTGGGCTATTATGCTGCTCGCTGGGTGGGAGGCCAGGTAGAGAGCTTGGGAGTGCTGCCAGTTTTCTCTTCCAGCTGGGCTTATAGTGTTTCTGGAGATGGGTTGAAGGTTGTTGGCAGTGTGCTGCGGAATGGAGGCGAGTCCCATGCTTTCTTGTGGACGCCGTGGTCGGGTATGATTGACCTCAACGACCTCTACGCTGACTTGCTAACGGATGGCTCAGTGTTCATCAAGGCAGAAGCCATTTCCTCGGATGGACGTTTCGTGGTGGGATCCGGCATTAACGGCGTCACGGGACGTTATGAGGGATTCCTTATCGATGTCTCGATGATTACCGCTGTGCCAGAGCCGGCCTCGATAGTAGCAACTGGTTTGGGTATCGCGTTGTTGGCATTGCGCCGACGCAGGTAGCACAAAGACGGGGTGTCCGAGCGGACACCCCGTCGCGTATCTATTTACTTGGCTTCTCGTCTTCCGGCACTTCAGGGGGAGGCTGTAAAGGCAGGCGGAAGTAGAACGTCGAGCCTTTGCCCTCCTCACTCTCCACCCAGATGGTTCCACCGTGACGCTCCACCAGGTGCTTTACCAGGAACAGTCCGATGCCTGTGCCGCCTGCTTCGCGCGTGTCGCGGTTGTCCACGCGGTGGAACCGCTCGAAAATCTTGGGCAGGTGGTCTTTGGGGATACCGATACCCTGGTCGCTTACGCTGATAAGCACCGTCTCGCCCTCCGGCACGCCCTTCACGCGCACCTCCCCGCCGCGCGGCGAGTACTTGATGGCGTTATTAATCAGGTTGGTCAGTATCTGGTCTACTTTGTCCTCGTCCGCGATAATGGTGGGGAAGCCCTCCGGGAAGTCCAGAATAATCTGGTGTTTGGTGGTATAGGACCTCTGGATGGTAGCAACACGCTCCGCCAGCGCGGGCAGGTCAACAGGTTTCGGGTTCAGTTGCAACGCCCGCCCCGACTCGATGCGCGACACATTCAGCAGGTCGTCGATGAGCCGCTTCAGGCGGTCGGTTTCGGTATCGATAATCTGCAGGAACTCGCGTTGCGTCTCGCGGTCGTAGAAGCCTTCGGTATCCTGCAGCAGGGTGGACACAAAACCTTTGATGGAGGTCAACGGTGTGCGCAGCTCGTGCGAGACCGTCGAGACGAAGGCAGTCTTCATGCGCTCCACATTGCGGATTTCGGTGATGTCGTTGAAGATGGCGACCGCACCGATAAGGTCGTTCTCTTCGTCTCCGCGCACAATGGCTGCCTGCACCTGAAAGATTCGTTCTGCATCGCTTTCGTGGTCTTTCACCGCTATTTCGGCAGCGCCTTCGTTCTTTTCAGTCAGTGCGCTCTCGAACAACTCGCGCACCTTCTCGATGTGGATAACATCCTTATAGGGTTTACCGATAACGTTCTCACCGTTTTTGATGCCGAAGATACGTCGCGCGGAGGCGTTCATTTGCGTAATGCGCTCGTGCTTGTTCACCATCACCAGCCCTGCGTAGAGGCTTTCGATGGTGTGCACCAGCTCCTCTTTCTCCTCCACCACCTCGCGATACATCTGCGCGCTGACGATAACCGCCGCCGCGTTGCGTGCCAGTCGCTCCAACAAACGCACATCCTCGTCGATAAAGTTTCCACCGTAGCGTTTGTTGAACACATGCACCACGCCGATGGTGATGCGGTCTATCACGCGGTTCTCCTCGTCGCGCTTTTCCACAATCAGCGGCGCGCTCACGCCGTTGCGGATGTGCAGCAGGGCGACATGCTCCTGAAGGGTACGGGGGTCGTTGACCGCATCGTGGAAGATAATCGGTTGCGAGGAGCGAAACACTTCGCCGCTGATACCCTGCGTGGCGCGCACGCGAAAGCTCTTGATTTCGTCGTCGGTTAATCCGAAGGCGGGGCGCACCGCATACAACTCACCGCTCTCACGGTCAAACAGCATGAAGACGCACTTCTCTGCCTGCAGGATCATAGCGATGCCGTGTACCAGGCGTTTGAGCGTCTCTTCGAACTCGGTGATAGCGGTAGGTGTCTCGACCGTCTCGGCGGTGCTGCGGTATTTCTGTTCCAGTTCTCTGTAGCTGCGCTGTAGCTCCTGTAAATCGCGCTCCAGCTTCGCGATATATCTGTCCTTTTCTTCCAGGCTTTTCTGGAGTGCTTCTATCTGTGAGCGCAGTTGAAACACGTTGTCCATAAGCGACCTTTACCTCTCCTGCTTCTGTACGGATGGTTCCTCTGCACCGAAAGGATTATAACATACTACCCCTGTGACTGCAACCTGCATCAATTAGTTAGGCGGTACATCCGATATAATAGTTCCACACTGAGGCTGCAGACTGCTACGGTGACTGGAGGATGTGCAGGAAATCCCGTGCGGCGTCCATCTGCATCTCCACTTCGCGACGACACCACTGCCAGGCATCTTCGTCAAGGTGAAATGCCTGCTGGATGTCGGGGGGCAGTTCGGGCATCTGGTCGCGTGACGCCTCGCTGCCGATGCTGTACGACAGGAGGTCTCCTAGGTACACCGCGCTGACGTGATGATAGAACGATAACCCTTCTGCCGGTGCATGGTGGTAGCGCATCACCTCGGCGAAGAGGGGAGGCAGATTCCAGCGTTCCGCCATCATTGCCCCCACTTCTCCATGTGTTATGCCCAGTATCTCCTGCTCCACCGGCTGGGCTTCTTCCAGCGACTGACACCGCTCAATGACTGCGCGGTACTCTTCGGGAAATGTCTGGCTCAGGAACAGGATACCCAGGTCGTGCAATAAACCGGCAAGGAACATCTCCTCACGCAGGATAAGGTCTTTGCGCAGGTGTCTGGCGAGCGCAGAAGCTGCCAACCCTGTTTCCAGAGAGTGCTCCCAGAACCGATGCCGATTAACCGGGGAGTTCGCGCCGTGGCGCAACAGTAGGCGTACAGTCGCGACGCCTATCGCCAGGTTGCGAATGGTTTCAAAGCCCAGCAAAATGACCGCGTGAGAGAGTGTGGTGATGCGGCGGGGGAAGCCATAACGGGCGGAGTTCACCAGGCGCAGCACCTTCGAGGAGAGCACCTCATCCATCCCGATGACCTTCTGCAGCTCCTGCGCGGTGCAGTTAGGGTCGTTGGTCAGCTCCATCACCTTGGTAATCACTGCCGGCACCGGGGGTAGCCGCTCCAGGCTCTCCCGAATGGCTTCCTCCAGACGTTCTGTATTAATGATCTCTGTGGATGTGTGCGTCATTGCTGGCTCATTCATAGCGCTCCTCATGTTCCTTTCCTCGTCTATGCGGCACATGCCGATACATCGTCGAAGAGGTCTGCGACCTCCAGAATCAGCGCTACCCGTCCGTCGCCCAAAATGGTGGGCCGGAGACGCCGTTAATCTCGCCGAGGTACCTGCTGAGCGACTTGATAACTATCTCCTGCTCGCCTATCAGGTGGCTGACCACCAGCCCGATTTGCCTCTCGCCAAACCCGACAACCACCACGTACATCGGTTCCTCTGCCCGACAGGATGGTATATCGAAGTCGTCTTTGTAAAAGTGCGCCTGCAGGCTGACAAGGGGCAGAGTGCGCCCACGCAGCACGATAGCCGGTCGCCTGCCGACGAACTGTACCATGTCGGGATGAATCTTCAGCGTTTCCAGAACAGAGCTCAACGGAATAGCGTATACCTGTCCGGCGACGCGCACCAGCAGGGCGCGGATGATTGCCAGCGTCAGGGGCAAGCGTATCGAAAACCGGGTGCCCTTGCCGGGCGTGCTATCCACCTCCACGATGCCCCCTACGCGCTGGACATTGCTTCGCACAATATCCATGCCTACGCCTCGCCCTGACACCTCCGTGACCTCTTTAGCGGTACTGAAGCCGGGCGCAAAGATAAGGTTCAGCGCCTCGCGGTCGCTTAATCGCTCCGCGGCCTCGCGGGTCAGTATGCCTTTACGCACCGCTGCCTCACGCAGGTGCGCAGGGTCCATACCCCTGCCGTCATCCTCTATCTCAATCAGGATGTGGTTCTCTTCATGGCGTGCGCTCAGGCGGATGGTTCCCTGCCTGGGCTTGCCCAGTGACTCGCGCTGGTCCGGCGGTTCGATGCCGTGATCCACGCTGTTGCGCAGCATGTGTATCAGGGGGTCACTGATAATCTCAATCACCGAGCGGTCGAGTTCGGTCTCCTGCCCCTCCATCACCAGCCGCACTTCCTTGCCGAACTTCTGCGCGAGGTCGCGTATCATGCGCGGGAAGCGGTTGAAGACGTGCTCGATGGGCAGCATCCGCGCCTTCATGATATGTTCCTGCAGCTCATCGGTGATGCGCCCGATATGTCCTGCGGTTTCCAGCAGGCTATCCACCAGCTCGTCGTGCTGAAACCGCGCTTCGAATTCGCGCCCCAGCTGTGCCACGCGCGTGCGGTCAATCACCAGCTCGCCTACCAGATTCAGCAGTGTATCCAGACGAGCCACATCCACCCGCACCGTCTGTGAGGCTGTCGAAATGCGGCTGGCGGTTTTCTCTCCCTCACCGTTCGCGGCAGGATGTGTGGCAGGTTGCGTCGGCTGTGGCGTCGGCTCTTCTGCAGAGAACGCCTCGGATAAGGGAGCGGCTGCTTCGGTAGTGGTTGTAGCCTGCGCGGGCTGGGGGGTGGTGGATTCTTGCCAGGGTGCAACCTCCACATCGCGAATCTCGCTAATCTGCAGGAGCAAGTTGCGCAGGTAGTCCGCGGGCTTATCGGTTGCCACCAGCAGTTCGAACGAAAGGTCAAACTGCTCGTTGTCCAGGGCGTCTTCATCAGGATGCGAAGCGATGACCGCACCGCCGTTGGCGTCTATCGTCTGCAGCACCATCAGCGCTCGCACCGATTTCATGAGTGTATCCTCTGCCAGACGCACGGTGAGATGGTACACACTCAGCCCGTTGTCGAGGGCGGTGAGCGCGGCCTCACGTTCATGCTCCTGTAAAGTGAGGCTCTTCTCCGCCTGCTTTGGTGCGGGCACTGCTGTGGGCGCGTCCGATGGAGATTCACCGAGAATGTCGCGCAGACTCTGAACCAGCTCGTCGCAGGCGATGTCGGAGGTTCCCTTCTCCGCAATCTGGTCACGCATGGCTTTAAGGGTATCCAGAGCGTCGAACAGACGATTGACCATGCTGGTGGAGACGCTCAGTTCGCCTTTGCGCAGGGCGTCGAACACGTCCTCCATGGCGTGAGTGAGCTCTCCCATCGCGGTGAAGCCCATGGCACGCGACGAACCCTTCAGCGTATGCGCGGCGCGGAAAATCTCGTTCAAAACCTCCTGAGAGGGCGATTGCTCCAGTAGCAGGATGTCCTGCTCCAGAATGTTAATCTGCTCCGCAGCCTCTTCCAGAAAAAGGGCAATGTATTCGCTGGTATCCATCATGCGCAACCTCGCGGCTCAGTTTATCAACTGACTGCTACTCTCTCTCCACCACTTTCTCCACGTCCAGTAACAGCACCAGTCTATCGTTTATCTTGCCCAATCCGCTGATGTAGCCGGTGCTTTCGTTGCCGGCGATCTGAGTAGGCGGCTCAATCTGGTCTTCCGGCAGCCGCAGCACCTCCGAAACCGCGTCCACAATCATACCGATGCTTTCACCATGCACCTCTACCACGATAATGCGCGATTGCGCGGTCTCTTCGTGGGCAGGTAGCCCCAGGCGTGCGCTCAGGTCCATCACCGGCACGATGCGCCCGCGCAGGTTAATCACTCCACGCATATAGTGAGGGGCATGTGGTACAAAGGTAATCTCTTTCATGCGGATGATTTCGTGAATATACGAGATATCGATGGCGTACGTTTCGTTGCCCAGGCGGAACGCGACCACCTGTCGTTCGGCAACGGATGTCATTGTTGCCGTGCTCATGCAATCTCGCCTCCATACAGGTTATGGTTACCGGTAACATCTTCGGTTTTCGAGGGTCGTTTTTGAAGGGCAAAGCGGGTGTCCTCATTACTACCGGTGTCTATGCCGTAGTATCCGGCGGGACAGAGGGCAGGTATATGCGGAAAGTGGTTCCTCTTCCGGGTTCGCTCTCCACCGTGATATGCCCGCCACTTTGTTTGACCACGCCATATACCACTGCCAGTCCCAGACCTGTGCCCTGGTCGCCTTTGGTGGTAAAGAAGGGCTCAAAAAGATGTTCTATATGCTCCGGGGAGATACCGGTTCCTGTGTCACTCACCGATAGCATAACATACTCCCCCGGCGACATGTCGGGGACGGCTTGCACCGCGGTGGTATCCAGCGTAACGTTTGCGGTTTCGATGGTGAGTACGCCACCGTTCGGCATCGCATCACGGGCGTTGATAGCCAGGTTCAGGATAGTCTGTTCTATCTGCGTAGGGTCTGCTTTCACCTTCTTCAGAGCAGGGTCGGTGTGCACTCTCAGTTCCACCTGTTTACCAAGCAGACGGTTGAGCAGCGGCATCACATTGTGAAGCAGGTGATTCAGGTCAATCACCTGGGGTGTTAGTGTTTGTCTTCTGGCGAAGGCGAGCAGATGTTTGACCAGTTCGGATGCGCGGTCTGCCGCATCCAGCACACGCTGGATGTCTTCTGCAGCGGGATGCCCTTCCGGTAGCCGCGTGAGGGCTATCTCAGCATAGCTCATGATGGCGGCGAGTAAGTTATTGAAGTCGTGAGCGATACCGCCTGCCAGGCGCCCGATGCTGTCCAGTCTCTGCGCGCGGAGAAGTTCCGCTTCGAGCCGTTTGCGTTCGGTGATGTCCACATCCATACAGACGACCTGCACCTTATCTCGTTCAATCCGTACAGGAAACAGGGAGGAAATAATATGGCGGGGAGCGCCCGAGGCGGTTTTGGTCTCCCATTCGCGTAGCGGCGCAGGTTGCCCTGTCTGGACAATGCGCTGTACCATCTGTTCAAACTCTTTCGCGTCCTGCTCGGACAGCAAGAACTGTCCCAATCGCTTGCCCACCGCCTGTTGTTCGGTAAAGCCGTAGAGGTCTTCCGAGGCTTTGTTCCAGAACAGCACCCGTCCTTCGGAGTCGTAGCCCTGTATAGCCACCCCCGGTGCGTTGTTGATTATCTGATAAATTTGAGAGTATGCGTGCTGAAGTGCCTCCTCGGCGTGACGGCGTTCACTCACCGAGGCAGCCAGCAGCAACGCAGGCAGAGTGGTTACCGCCATAAACACCCACAACAGCTCGATACTGCCTTGCAAGCCGAAGGGGGCAAATGGCCCACTTCCACTAACCGTCATCCACACACTGAAACCTGCCAAGACGAAGTTTGCGGCGGTCGTGCCATACTGTTCGAAGCGCAACGCTGCCCAAATGAGCAGAGGGAACACCACGAACACCAGCGGGTAGGGTTCTACGTGCGTAGGGGGTATCCAGCCGCCAAATGCTATAATGGTAACCGCACAGGTAGTTACCAGCATCATGACAAACTCCAGCAGTTGGCTTAACCGCCAACAAGGCGAGCGGCTCCATACCAGCAAGAGCGGTGCCACCAGCAAGTTGCCCATGACATTACCCAGCCACCATATCAGCCACACCTGTGAAAATTGCGTCCAGCTGACTGCTCCTGCCGCGCAAAGGCTGCCCACCCCGATGGTTGCGCTGGCGATGGTGCTGAGCAGTGCTGCCCAGAGGAAGAGGCTCCACACGTCCCGAAGTCGTTGCAGGGAGACGTCAAACTGCGCGACGTGCCTCAGCAGAAACGCGCCCAGGAAGGCTTCGAGGGTATTGCCGACAGATACTGCAAAGGCAACCCACAAGGGTACCGCGGTGGTAGCAACGGTGAGAAAAGCTCCCAACGCCACACCGGGTAGTAGCGCATATCCTCCCAGCAGTACTGATGCCAGCGAAATCCCTGTGGGCATCCAGATGAGGGTGGCGTTGCCCTGCACGAACGCAAACAGCAAGCCCAGCTTTGCTGTGCTCAGGTAGACAAGAGTCAACAAGATGTTGAGCAGAACTGTGCGCCAGATAAGAGTATGTTGTGATGGTAATATTCGCGACAATTCCCTCACCTTTTTGCTTCATGGCTTCGCGAGAGAATGGGGCAACTCTGCGAACACACTTTGTATATACATTATATTCGGCATTTTGTAAGTATTCCCTCTATCTGCCTGCCGCCCGCTAAAATGCTTCGCGAAGCCAGCGCACATGTGCCTTACCCGATTGCCACCATACCTCCACCACGTCGAACCGGCACGGCGCGTCGGGGCAAAACAGACTCAGGTACAGCTCGGCGCACCGGCGCAGGCGAGCCTGTTTGCGCTCATCCACCGCTTCTCGTGGCAGAGTGTACTCTATATTATGGCGCGCTTTCACTTCCACAAAGAGTATCATCTCGCCGTCCTGAGCCACAATGTCCACTTCGCCGTGTGGGCAGCGCCAGTTTTGCTGTAAAATGGTGCAGCCCTTTCGGCTCAGGTATTGTGCGGCGATTCGTTCGCCGGCGCGGGCGGTCTCACGGTTATCCACCTTCGTTCTCCATGGGCAGGCGCAGTACACCAGTGCAGAAGCTGAGCCGGTGTTGAGGACACAAACCAAACTGCTCGATAGCCCGCCGATGTTGCGGGGTGCCGTAGCCTTTGTGCTGGGCGAAACCGTACTGGGGGAAGAGCCGATGCAGTTGCATCATCAGATGGTCGCGCACCACCTTCGCCACGATGGAGGCTGCGCTGATAACCGGAACCCGTTCGTCACCGTTCACCACTGCCTCCACAGGACAGGGCATCCCGTCGGGGACGTAAGAGCCGTCTATCAGCACCTGCTGGAGGGGCAGAGAGACGGATTCCACCGCGCGTCGCATCGCCAGCAGGGAGGCGTGCAGGATATTGAGGCGCTCAATCTCCTCGACGGTTGCCAGCCCGACCGATACCACCTGTGCGTGGCGGTATATCCATCGGCAGGCTTGCTCGCGTTGTGCGGAGGAAAGCTTCTTGGAGTCGCGGATGAACGGGGGGAGGGCGTTTGTGGAGTGGGGGATTGCTTCGCTATCGCTCGCAATGATATACTGGGGCAGCACCACACACGCAGCGACCACCGGTCCCGCGAGACAGCCTCGTCCTGCCTCATCCACTCCGGCGACCAGCGGACCTAGCGCACAATGCGAATGCGCTGGGGAGGCCAGAAGAGAATCCATGCCTTGCCCACCACCCGGCTGCGATCCAGCAGCCCCCACTTGTGACCGTCGTTGCTGTCGTTGCGGTTATCGCCCAGCATCAGCAGTTTGCCGGGCGGGATTTTTTCGGAGGGTGCCTCGCGGATATATGCTTCCCGATGCGGGTCAAGAATCATCTGGTTATTCTCCCGGACGTTGCCGTAGTGGTCAATCTCGTACACATGCCCCCCGATGATTTTGAGGTCGTACTCCGGCGGGCTGGCGATATACGGTTCGTTGACGGGTTTGCCGTTTCGGTAGAGCACCCCATCACGCACTTCGATCACGTCTCCGGGCACGCCTACGCACCGTTTGATGAACTCGATCTCGCGCGGGTCTGCCTCCGGTGGGGCTTTGAACACCAGAATATCGCCGGGCATCGGCTCGCGGAAACGCAGGGTGAACTTGTCCACCAGAATGCGGTCTTGCTCCAGCAGGGTGGGGCGCATGGAGCCCGAGGGGATGTAAAAAGCCTGCACCACGAACGGGCGAATGACCATGAACACCAGAACGAAGGCGAGTACCGCCGACTCGACCAGTTCGTTTAGCGAGTACAGTCTGGGGCTATATACTGGCGACAACCCGACATTGGATCGGCGCACCAGGCGCGTGTTCCACGGCGTCAGCCCCAGACGTACCAGCGTCAGAACGGCCGAGATGAGCAATACGTAGCGAACGTTGAGGTTCGCTATCCACTCTACCCATTCGCCGGTCATCGTGGCGTGCGCAGTTCCTTGATACGTGCGGCTTTACCGATCTTCTTACGCAGGTAGTACAGTTTGGCGCGGCGCACCTTACCCTTGCGCACCACTTCTATCTTATCGATACGCGGAGAGTGCAGCATAAAGGTTCGCTCTACGCCGACGCCATGCGAGATTTTGCGCACGGTGAAGGTTTCGTTGATACCCCCGTGCTTGCGGGCGATGACCACGCCCTCAAATACCTGAATGCGCTCCTTGTTGCCTTCGATGACCTTGGCGTGCACGCGCACCGTGTCGCCCGGTCCGAACTCAGGCAGGTCGGTTCGCAGCTGGTCTTTGGTGATTTCGGCGAGTATCTGTTGTGTCGATGCCATATTTCAACCCCTTCCGGTATGGATGACACAAAAAGTTCGCGAACGCTTTGCGCGTTCGCGCCACTACAGTATACCAAACCTTTAGAGGGTAGAGCAAGGGATGAAGGTCATTTATTCATCCCCAACTGCGCCAAAATTGCGTACCAGCTCCATTCAAAGGGTACAGACAGCGTGGCGGCGTAGAATGTTACAGCACAGGCTGAAGGGGGAAAAGAGATGGTACGTCCATCGGCGGGATACGGTGGTGAACTGGATGAGGCGGTGTGGGCGCGTATCGAGGCGTCCATGAACTTTCGCGAGGGTGACCGCGTGCCGATATGGGATTACATCGACAACCCTGCGGTGGTCAAGCATTTTCAACAGCCGGGCGATGATTACGCCACCACGATGGTGCGTGTCTATCACGGGCTGGGCATTGACCTCTGCCGCGGCTACGGACGCTCCTTCGAGCAGAGCGAAGATGGCACCGTGCTGGGTGAGGGCAGGGGACAGCATCTGGTGTCCGGGCAGACAGCGTGGAAAGTGCATTACGAAATTGAAAGTATCGAGGACTTACGGGAGCATCTGCGCAAGGCGGAGCCGGTGTCGTGGGACTGGATACGCACGCAGTGGGTGCCTCGAATACGTCAGGAGCAGGAGCGGTTTGCACCTTATACGATGTTTGTTCCGCCCGGCGGCTGTGGTTTTCACGCTGCGTATGGTCTAATGGGACAGCAACGCTTCGCCTACGCGATCTACGATGCCCCGAAGGAGGTGGAGGCTCTACTGGAGCTGGAAGGGGAGAACGCTTACCGCTTCGCCAAAGTGGCGGCAGAAGAGCAGCTTTGCCCCCTGCACTTTATCGGCGATGACGTTGCCTACAAGAACGGATTGCTGTTCTCGCCTGCTTTTCTGAGGCGCACGTTCATTCGGATGCTCAGGCGGTGCATCGAACCGTTGCACGAGGCGGGTATCAAGGTCATCTTCCACAGCGACGGCAACCTGTGGCAAATCATGGACGACCTGCTGGATGCAGGTATCGACGGATTGAACCCACTGGAGCCGATTGCGGGCATGGAGCTGGAGCCGCTGAAGAAACGCTATGGGGATAGATTGATACTGGTGGGCGGTATCGACTGCTCGCAGCTTTTGCCCCTGGGCACGCCCGACGACATCCGGCGCGAGGTGAAGCGTGCTATGCAGGTCGCCGCGCCCGGAGGAGGACTGTTCATCGGCTCATCCAGCGAGGTCAACCCTGCCACCCCGCTGGAGAACGTGCTGGCGTTTTACGAGGCATGCCACGAGTACGGGAAGTATCCAATAGCGATTAACGCCTAAAGGTTGGGGCTTGACACAGTACCGCAGTCTCCGCCAACCGGCAGAGCCAGTTGTACGTCGTTTTCCCTACGCGGCATCAGGCGGTACTTCTCCTCGATGCCACCTATCTGCAAGCGTCGCAGTATCATCTCGTGGTACTTGGGGTCTATCTCGGCAGAGAGGAAGTTTCTGTCTAACCTGCGACACACCTCTATCTCCGAACCGCTTCCTCCGAACAGAACAAACACCGTATCGCCGGGTTGTGTGCAGCTCAGTATCAGCATCTCCGCCAATTTCTGCGGTATCTGGCAGGCGTGAAAGGTCTTTTCGTGGCTGACGTTCTTTACCAGATCGAAGTAGAACCAGCTATAGGGCATCCTACCTTTAGACCCATTCGCCAGGTTGCGCAGGATGCGTTTGTCGGTAGGGTTTTGATAGGGTTGTGCCACCTGGTCCTTGTAGAAGCGGTTGTGCTCTGTCTTACGGCAGTGCAGGATACTTCTGTGTGCCGTAGTGAATCGGCGTGGACTGTGTCCTACGTTGGTATTATAAATCCAGACGTAGTCATGCACCGCGTAACACGCTTCATCCAGGTACTTCACGCGCAGGTAGGCGTTCTGTTTCGGGTAGTTGATCAGGAACATGTTTCCGTCGTCTTTCAGCACACGCAACGACTCGCGAGCGAGATCGATATACCACTCGATGTACTCATCGAAATTGCGCGTGTATGATTTGTCTCCATACTTCACACCCACATTGTAGTCGGGGTCCCCGTACACCATATCCACGCATCGATCGGGTAGCGATTTGAGCAAGTCCATCACGTCGCCCAGGTAGACCTTGTTCAAGTACTCAGGGGGCACTGCGTTCGCCATCCTGTCACCTCCTGTGTAACAAGGGTCTGCGAACACCCTCTTGACTCCCCATTTTGCCGGTTACCTGCAAAAGACCTGCAGGTCAGCAGCAATGCGATGCGAGAGCAGGATGGGGGGAGATCTACGGCTGAAGCCGTTCCTGTTCAGACAAAGCCAGCCTTCGCTGGCTACAACCCTGCGCAGGCAGGGTTTGGTCTGTGAGGGAACGGCTTCAGCCGTGAGAGGAGTCGCAGGATGGCTGTGCCTGCAACGAACAGAGCACAAGCGAAGAATCTTGTCCTCACAACACCATGAGAGGCTTCGCTATCGCTCTGTTAGTATATGAGTATAGAGGTGGAGGAAGAGAATACAATACACTCAGCGTGACAAGAGGCACCCCACCCCTTGTCATTCTGAGCGAAGCGAAGAATCTCGTTTTATCGCTACTCTGAGATGATTCGCTGACGATCATCATGACAAAATAGGATGAAAAGCATTTGTACAGTCTCCACACCATTGAAATGGCGGGCTATGGTGAGGATAAACCTGTCTTCACAGGTTGTTCAATCCGCGCTGGCGGATTTTGCTCCCTTCTTAGCCCATGATTTCAATCGTGGGGTTCAGCATGGTGAAGACGTAAAACCGCCTTGTCTGCATCCAAATAATCGCGTGTGGTGAACTACTACTCGGCTTTGTCCCGTGTTGTCAGGACACCCAGCTTTGTTAATCGAGAGCGAATTGCACTCGGTTGCCTTTGGAAGTAAATCGCCAATTCGCTCACACTAACACCTGCCTGATACTCAAGTTTCAATCGCTCATCTTCCTCAGGGGTCCAACGCTCGTATGCCTTTGGATATGTTTGCCTGACATCATCGACCTTATACGCTTTGGTCTTCACACCCAAAAACTGGAGAGCTTTCTGGAGACCTTCAGCGAACGATTCCAGATGCTCTTCAAAAATCATGATCCGACTGTGGTCATAACTCGAACCTGCCTGCTTCGATTCGCTGATGACGAGGTACCTGGCTCCATCTTTGGCTTCTTTCACGTCAAAAAAGTAGGTTCGGCTGCCTGCTACAACCCTCTCGGTGAAAAGTTCTTTCTTGTCTTCGGTGTTCACTTTTCTTCCTCCCCAGGTAGAGAATTTTCGTGACCAGCGGGTGTTTGCCGATCCGCCGGAATGTACGGGATTAATCCTTTTTCGTATGCTATCACCTGAACTTCACACGGCATGTGACGAATATCTACCATTACCCCATTAACCCGTAATATCCAAACCATCGGATTGTCATCTACGAGGCTTGGCAAACACCATCTGGGATCGAGGGGATACATTTTGAGCATGTCGCGGATGAGTTTTGCTTTGTTGGCGACAGTGCTTTTTTTGGCTTCAAACGCAGCACATAGTTCATCCGCCCGCATGTGAGGGGTTTGCGTGTGATCGAAAAGAAAGTTGATTGTGCCAAGAGCATAGACAATAGCGCAAGCCCAAGTTTCAGGTTTTCCCTGCACAAGAGGAGAAGGGCGTTTTCTTGCAAGAGTGGCCGCCAGCCGACGAGCGAGTTCTGCATATTCGCTGTTCAAATGTCGGTTGCACACAGCGTCTGTCAGGTTCACAATCGCCGAGTAGACCGGTTTCACAGAGCTCGGGATACGTTCGGATTGTCTCTTTGGCATTCAAAATGCCTCCGACTTAGACATTTTTGCACGACACATTATACGCCTCTCTGGCGAGAAAATCAAACATCTATGGGCAGAAACCTCCCAGTCTAGCCCCCTTACCGAACCCCTTTGACAATAAACTCCTCCTCCAGCCACCCGTCCCCGTCGCGGGCGCGGAGGAGCAGGGTATGCTCGCCGGGCGGGATCACGCTGTCGGAATCGTACTCCTCTGTACCCACCAGATAGGGCGGTTGTGAGAACCGACTGACCAATTTGCCATCCAGATAGACCTCTACCTCGCCCGTTTTGATACCTTCCAGCCAGATGCGTGCCCGTTCCCAAGGGTGGTAGCTGTAATCTCCGTCTTCGGATGGTTGCAGATAGATACCCTTGCTATGGCGAGTGCGAAGGCGTTCCTGCTCCTGCCAGTAGCGACGCACCGCCTCGCTGCTGGAAGCCATGCGCACGGTACGACGGTCTTCGGGGCGGTTGTGCGTGCACACGCGGGCGTCTGCCTGGTAGATATAGATGCCGTCTACGCCCGCCTGATACAGCTGGTGCACACGCCACAGGAAGGGACCGGGCATTTCTAAACCCCAGCTCAGCCCGTCTACGACGGGTAGCACTTTCACCGACGTGCCCTTTGCCGCCTGCACGTAGGCGGTGACATCAAAGTGCATGTGTCTGCCCTGAATGTTGCTGGGGCAGAGTGCGTCTACCAGCCCTTCGCGAACCCACGTCTGGTACTCGAAGTTCTGCCACAGCCGAACGCCTTTTGCGGGGAAACGTACGAACAGAGGGACGGGCTTTTTGCGCTGGCGGGCGTACTGCTGACGCAACCCTTTGAGCTCGCGCAGGAACTGGTCGCAGGTTTCGGGTTTATCGATGCCCTCGGGGTAGCGACAGAAATCGATAGAGATGCCTTCTGCGCCGATATCCAGCGCTTCACGGACGAGGCTGAGGATGTACTGACGCACTTCGGGTACTTCGTAGCGCAGTGCATGTCCGCGTAGCCATTCGGGGTGCTTTTTGGAGAAATCGCCCTGTAAGGGGGTGCCCGGGTAGCAGTTGGTCGCGCCGAAGTTGGCGTGAATGCGCACTCCCAGCTCTCTGGCGTATTGCAGGTTCGCCTGCAGGGTGTTGGTAACCTGTTGCATCCGTCCCACATTATCGGTGTGCGGAACAGAGCCCCCAATCGGATCGCCGATGGTGGAGTAGAGCAGCTGGTCGGTCAGTCGGGATTCATAGACCACTTTCGCACCGAAGCGTCCAATCTGCACATCTACCAGCGACACGCGCGCCTCCTTGAAAGCCACAAGCGGCTCACGATGTTGCCAGGTGTGCTGGATGTCCTCGAAGAACGCCCACGAATACGGCTCGTAGTAGGCAACGACCGTGCGGTCTGGCTTGCCGAACTGCGCTTCCAGCTGGCGTACCTGTTTCCCGGTCAGCGGTACTAACTTCACATAGTCTATCTGCCCGGTGACATATCCCGTATAGCTGTGCGGCTGGGCGATTACCATGTTTTGCCTGTCCATCTGTCGCCATCCCCACAGTACCTCCTGAAACGGACGCGGTGACACAACAAGGTCTGACCGCTCGTCTCCACTGAGGCGCAGTCGCACCCCTGCGGTCGGCGGCGTGCATACGAAAATCGCATACCAGCCCCGCAGGTTCAAGGGATAAGTTAACTGAGGTAAAGGTGTATCAGGAGCGGATCTACCCGTGAGCAGGTTGCCAAAGGTGGCAATACCAGTGTCCATATCGGAGCGCCACCACCATTTGCGCTCGTCTCTGGGGTCAGTAGTGGAGATGACGCCATGCTGCACCACCTGTGACCAGTCTTCGGGATACACCACATCGGAGTTGTCCGCGTGAATCTGCGTCTCATCCTGCGCCAGAAGTTCGCCGGAGGGGGAAAGTACACGCACGCGGAAGCGCACGTTCACCTTGCCGTCCTGCTGTGCCTCCGGGTAAGGGTTAAAAACTATCGTGCGCTGTAGTCCTCGGGCGCGCCTTTCGGTGGCTACACCTTTCACCGTCCAGCTTTCCCACTGCTGGCTGGTGGCAAAACGATAGCCGGTCTCGGAAAGCAGAGGTGTTATTTTCGCAGGACGCCACTCCTCGCGGTCGAGAGGCGACCAGGTGCATTCCACCATTACCATATCGGGTGCATCGTCCGGTATGGAGTAGATGATATGCAGATAGCGGGTGAGCGGGTCGGTCTCCACATGCATAGACAGACCTCCGGGCGAAGATAGGCACTGCTTTGCCAGCAAGCAGAAGCACACAAGCAGAAGCCCGATGTACCTCATCTTCCCTCCAGCACGGGCAGCACCTGTTGCAATACCTTACGGCAGGTGCGAGCTGCCTGCCGTCCGCTGCTGCCGTGTTCCAGTATCAGCGCAAACGCCAGCGGCGGCAGGTTACCCTTTTGCACTACGCCTGCGAACCACCCGTGCGGCTTGCGATTGCCCTCGGTGGTCTCGGCGGTTCCTGTTTTGCCGTATACCTCCCAGCCGGTTCCGGCGAAGATGCCGTACGCCGTGCCCGTTTGCACTACCTCGCCGAGCATCTGCCGAAGCGCCTCGGCGGTAGCATCGCTCAGTACCGGTTTGGGCAGGTTGTTGCCGGAGGTAAATACCGGCTTGCGCCATACGCCACCTCGTGCGACCGTTGCCATCAGGTTCGCCACCTCCATCGGCGACGCCAGCATTCTGCCCTGTCCGAAACCGCAATCGGGCAGTTCCGCAGCCATCTGCTCGGGGGAAGGGATATGCTGGAATCCCAGCGCGCGGGCGGTTTCGTACAGCGCATCCGGCTGCAGAGCAATGGCTAAATGCGCAAAGTAGAGGTTGCAGGACAGCCTCAGCGCGTCTCGCAAGCCTACTGTGCCATGTGCTCGCATGGATGGGTGGTCGCTGAGGCGAGGCTTGACGAAGGTTTTATCGCCCACCTTCCAGCGCACATTGCGCTCGCTGTGACGACACAGGTGGCGCAAAGGTACGCCCTTTTCCAGCGCAGCGGCGGCGGTTACCACCTTGAACACCGAGCCGGGCGCGTACAGTCCGTCTACAGGGCGAAACACCAGCGGGGCGTCCTTGCGGGTGCGCAGCTGCTGCCACAGCGCAGGGGTGAGGCGGTTGGGGTCGAAGGTGGGTGTGCCCACCGCTACCAGCACGTGCCCGGATTCCGGTTGCAGAAGCACAAAGGTCGCGTTGCCATCAGGGTACGATTGACGCAGGGTACGCAGTGCACGCTGTTGCGCCTCGCGAGAAATGGTCAATGCGACGTCCTGCCCTTTCGGCAGGAGGAAGAATGGCAGGTCTTTTCGGCGATAGAGACGCAGCAGGTCGTGCGGGCTATCATATCCCCGCAGGCGTCGGTTATAGCGTGCCTCCGCTCCCGAGGGACCCCCGAATCGGGTATCCAGCCAGCCCACCAGCTGTGCACAGGCTTCGCCACAGGGATAGACCCGTCGCCCGCCCCGTGTTTCCGCCAGCACCGCGCCGGTGGCATCGAGAATCCGCCCGCGAGGGATGCCTCTTTCGATAGCCTCCAGTCGGGGGTTACCCACACGGTAGGGTTCACTCTTTGCCATGCGCACCAGCAGTGACCGCGTGGCTATTTCGTCTGCTTGCACTCCCTGTAGCCAGAAGCAGCGTGCGCCGACAACGCCCAGTATGAGCAGAGTAAATGCCCAGGCCAGCACGCGCAAGCGAAACCGGTATCTGCTGGATGCAGAGGGGGCGGACTGCGGTGATGGTTGCGCGGTCACATTGTATAGCAAACCCGCCATCGCGAAGTTTGCCAGCAAAGCGGAGTTGCCCCTTGCGATGAAGGGGAGCGACATACCGGTCATCGGCAACAGTCCAGTGATTCCCGCGCAGATAAGCACTATCTGCGTGCCTTGCAGCACCGCGATACCTGCTGCCAGCAGACGGTCTTCGGTAGCGGTGGCTCTTTGCGCGATGCGTATCGCCCTTCCCAGCCACAGGGCGTACAGACACAGCAGGCACAACGTACCCACCAGCCCCATCTGCTCACCCCATGCGCTGAACACCGAATCCGAGTGGGCGAAGGGCACGTATTGCGGTTTACCCAGAGCGATACCACTGCCGAACAATCCCCCGGTAGATAACGCCCACAGGCAATGCGCCAGATGCCGGGCGTGCTCTTCCGTGATCTGCCACGGTGATAGCCACATCGCCACGCGAGTGGGAAGCACGCCGACCCCCAGCGCTTCCGCAAGTGAGATGCCTGCCAGCATGAGTACTGCACCCACCAACAGCACCACCACCTTGCCCATCACCAAATAGAGCATCGCCAGCAAGGTCAGGTACAGGGTGAGGGCAGGACCGAAATCCCTCGCCAGTACAAAGATGCCCAGCATCAAAGCGAACATCACCAGCAGCGGGAGCGCCTCCTGCCACCGTATCTGCCACCAGTGAATGCCGGTGCGCGCAGGGGCGAGTGCTCCAAAGCGTCGGGAAGCGTACCCGGCGGCAAACAACACCAGCAGGAGCTTCATCGCTTCCACCGGCAGGAAGCCGAACAGCTGCAGGCGTGTTCCTCCCGGTCCCTTGCCAAACAGCAGCAGAAGTACTCCCAGCAATAGCGCCAGCAGCGCCCACAGATAGCGGTATTCGAGCATCGTCTTCCTTTGGGAGCATGTCATGCCGGCGAGCAACACAACCGGCACGGCTCCTGCAAGCAGTCCCATACCGTGTCTGGCGGCGAATGTTACATCGTTGCTACTGCCTGTGCCCAGCAAGTTCGCCAGGCCAACCCCGCCCAGCAGGAACGTGACAGGCAGAAGAACTGGGTCGCCGGGCGTGGTACGCTGGCGCATCGCCTGATGCACAAACAGAGGAAGAGCCGCAACCAGGAGAACACAGAGTATCGCTGTCAGGTGCTGACCACCTGAGAGGGAGCGCGTTGCCAGAATGCCCAGCCAGGCGAGCAGTCCTGCCAGCAGGTTAATCATTCCTGCCAGTAGCATCAGGGTGCCTTCTCGCTTCCAGCCTGACATTGGTCTCGCTTCTTCACACAGGGTGTCCATCAGATTCTCGTTGCAAGGAAGCGACACCTGCTATACAGCGGAACTCCATAACCCTGTCTAGCAAGGTTCCTTCCTGGGGAGGGCGAGGCTCCTGCCGAGCCGTTCGGTTTACGGTCGTGACGGAGCGCGACCCTCCAATCCAATTGCAGGGCGAGGCTCCTGCCGAGCCGACCTCACCAGAACGAGGAGCCTTCACGGCTGAAGCCGTTCCTTTTCAGACGAAGCCAGCCTGCGCTGGCTGTGTAACCCTGCGGAGGCATGGTTTGGTTTGAAGGGGTGCGGCTTTAGCTGCAAAGCCGTGTCCAGCATCCTCTTTCCCGCACAGGGGGAGGGTCATGCGGTGCTTATCGGATAGGTGCGTCTAATCTTTCAAAGTTGCTCTGTTGCAAAGATGGGCATTATCTGGGGTAGCATAGAAACATGAAAGCAGCAAAGGATAACTATTTCGTGCGTTTCGCTGCCTTGGCTTACCAGTTGTGCCAGCGGG
>Ga0101941_1000561_pt1 | contig 56519 bp, 56 predicted proteins | sample DewCreD2012metaG_3_FD_75242 | JGI IMG/M metagenome (GOLD analysis project Ga0101941, IMG submission 75242) | Hot spring sediment bacterial and archeal communities from British Columbia, Canada, to study Microbial Dark Matter (Phase II) - Dewar... ... | reverse complement strand
CTTCTGGATCATGAAGTTGTCGCGGCTGAAGCGCGAACGCCTGTTGAAGAAATGGGACAAGGCGACGCGCTGACGGCATCGAACAAAGCCAGTGGCCGGGCGTTATCTCCGTCAGACCAGATGAACAAGGAGCCTTCCCATGGCCAAGGACGACCGCAAGACCGAATTTTCGCGCGAAGACGATTATCGCGATTACGACCAGCGCAACATCGGCGAAGGCTGGCCCTATGCCGATGGCGCGGGTGCGACGGCGACACCAGTCGAGAATCGTGGCTACGGCGAGACCGGCGCCAATTTCGATCGTGACCGCAACGAAGGCTTCCGGATCGATGCGGTCAATGCCGACGGCTTCGAGCCAGAGCCCGCGACGCCGGTGCTGCCGACGACCGATGGCCGGGAAGACGACGACCAGCTCGAATCCGACATCGCGACCGCCCTCGAGGCTCTCGATGACACCCTCCTCGCCGGTCTCGATATCCATGTAGACGGACATATCGTGACGCTGCGCGGCTCGGTCGACACGGCGGAGGAGCGCCGGATGATCGAGCTCAAGGTACTGGGTGTGAAGGGCGTCAGCGACGTGAAGAACTTCGTCACCACGCTCGGCGTCGACAGCCACATTCCTAATGATGGCGACTGAGAAGTCGTTGAAAAAATCAGCAACAAAAAACCCGGCTCGAAGGCCGGGTTCTTTTTTGGTGCGGTCGAGAAGACTCGAACTTCCACGGGTTGCCCCACAGCGACCTCAACGCTGCGCGTCTACCAATTCCGCCACGACCGCTCGTGGTGAGGCGCGGCAGGTAGCAAACTGAGTTTGATTTGGAAAGAGCGGAGTTCGCGGATCGCGAACAAAGCGTTCCTAGGTCCCGCCGGCCATGTAGTCGTAGACGTCGGCGGCGCGGGTCACCTGGATGGCGATGCGGTCGTCGCTGATCTGGATCTCGCCCCGGGCGATGGGGTGGTTGTTGGCCAGGATCCAGACCTCGTCATTGGTCTTGGCGTCCAGCGGAATCACCGCGCCGCGGCCCATGCGCAGCAGCTGTTGCATCGGCAGGATCGAGCGTCCCAGCAGAACGGAAATCTCGACATTGACGCAGTTGACCTGGCTCACGAAGTAAGTCCCTGGATTTCAGACACGGCCGAACTCGGTCGCGCGTCGCCCCATGCAAGTCTAAGGCCGTATGCTTGATCGCCCGTTAAACTTTGAAAACAAAGCCCTTCCGCTGCTGGGAACACCCGACGGCGGGCCGGCGGGGTGGGCGGTTTCGACCGGGTACGTGCCTTACCCGGCAGCCGTTGCCGCCATGGAGGCCCGGGCCGCCGCCATCGCCGACGGGGCGGCGGGCGAGCTGGTCTGGCTGCTGGAGCATCCCCCGCTGTACACCGCCGGGGTGTCGTCCAAGCCCGCCGACCTGATCGCCCCCGACCGTTTCCCGGTGTTTGAAAGCGGCCGGGGCGGCCAGTTCACCTATCACGGGCCAGGCCAGCGCGTGGTCTATGTGATGCTGGACCTGACCAAGCGCGGCCGCGACGTGCGGGCTTTCGTCGCGGCGCTGGAAACCTGGATCATCGACGCCCTGGCCGCCTTCAACGTGACCGGCGAGATGCGCGAGGGCCGGGTCGGCGTCTGGGTCGAGCGCAAGGGGCCCGGCTGGTCGCGCGAGGACAAGATCGCCGCGATCGGCGTCAAGCTGCGCAGGTGGGTCAGCTTTCACGGGATCAGCCTGAACGTCGAGCCGGACCTGGAGCACTTCAGCGGCATCGTCCCCTGCGGCCAGACCGAGCACGGCGTCACCAGCTTGGTCGACCTGGGCCTGCCGGTGACCATGGACGAGGTCGACGAGGCGTTGCGGGCGAGCTTCACGCGGGTGTTCGGGGCGGTTGTCGATTCTCCTTCTCCCCTTGCGGGAGAAGGATTTAGAGCGCCACGACCGGCTTGAGCGGGTTGGGGCCGTAGCGGTTGGCGCCCTGCTCGCCCGGCATGACGCCCAGCTCGATGATCGCCCAGACGACGATCCCTGCGAACAGGAAGTCCAGGACATGCTTGGGCGTCGGCCAGATGGCGAGCAGAGAAAGCAGGATCAGCGCCGCCCACCAGCCCGACCGTCCCCGATCGTGCAGCCGCCCGGACAGCACGCAGGTCGCGGAGAAGAGCAACGGCGGATAGATCAACCAGCCGGTCAGCAGATGCAGCGTGATGTCGAACGACTCATAGAACACCGCGAAGCCCAACAGCACCGCCGAGGCGATCAGGAACGGGCCCCGCGCCAGCCGGCCCGAGGCCGACAGGAACATGTCCCACCATTCCGCGCGATCGTTCATCCAGCCAAGCCTCAGCAATTCCGATAGCCCGAACCTAGGCCGCGCCGGAGTGGAGCGGAAGACCTAGGCGAAGACACGATCCAGTTCGCGATCGGTGTCGCCGCCGATGCCCTTGGGCGACTTGCCGTAGCGGTTGGGACCCTGCGTGCCGTCCAGGAACCCCAGCTCCACGATGCTCCAGATCCAGCCGACGATCGGAAACAGCCAAAAGAAGGCCACCCAGCCGCCGCCCTTGTTGCGGTCATGACAACGCTTGAGCGCGACGGCGATCCCGATCCAGATCTGTGGAATATACAGCAGATACTGGAGGATCGTTGTGGGGCCGAAGGCCTGCTCGGCGTCGTCGAATATGGCGAAGGACACCAGGAGGATCACGACGAAGACCAAGCTGACGCCGATGTTGATCAGCCAATAGTCCCGACGGCGTAGGCGGCCCTCAAAGCCGAAAATCTTCTGCATAAGCGTCATCGAGTCGCCCCCAAGCTTTACCTTGGAGGACCAAACCACGCCTAGGCGAACTCCACCAGCACCTCGTCGGCGGCCACCGGGTCGCCGCCCTTGGCGTTGACGGCCTTGACCACCCCGTCACGCTCGGCGCGGATGATGTTCTGCATCTTCATGGCTTCCAGCACGCAGACGACCTCGCCTTCGCGCACCTGCTGGCCCTGGACCACATCCATGCTGACCACCAGGCCGGGCATCGGCGACAGCACCAGCTTGGAGGTGTCGGCGGCCTGTTTCTCGGGCAGCTTGTCGTGCAGCTCGGCCGAGCGCGGAGTCAGGACCAGCACCTTGGCCTTGGCGGCCCTATGGCGGATCGTGAAGCCCTCGGCGGCGGGCGTCACCTGGACGGTGAAGGCCTTGCCGTCCAGCCTGCCCAGGAACACCGGCTTGCCCGGACGCCAGTCGATGGTCTCCAGACGGAAGGTGCGGCCCTCGTCGGGCAGCTCGACCGACAAGTGCTCCGCCTCGCCCGACAGCTTCACCCGCCGCTTGGCGTGGCCGACGGCGACGATCCATTCGGTGCGCACGGGATTGCTGAGGCCGGCGTCGGTCGAGCGGGCCCGGGCGGCATAGACCCGCTGCATGGCCGCACCCACGGCGGTCAGCACGTCGATCTGGTCGGGCGTGGGCTCCACGCCTTTGAAGCCGTCGGCGAACTCGTCCTTGATGTAGTTGGTCGAGATCTTGCCCGAGCGGAACCGCTCTTGGTCCATCACCGCCGCCAGGAACGGGATGTTCTGGCCCAGGCCCTCGATGTGGAAGTCCTCCAGCGCCCGCCCCATGCCGTCGATGGCCTCCAGGCGGGTCGGCGCCCAGGTGCAGAGCTTGGAGATCATCGGGTCGTAGTACATCGAGATCTCGTCGCCCTCGCGGACGCCGGCGTCGTTGCGGACCGTATATCCCTCATGCTGGCCCTCTTCCGGCGGGTCATAACGGACCAGACGGCCGATGCTGGGCAGGAACTTGCGGTAGGGATCCTCGGCGTAGATCCGGCTCTCGATGGCCCAGCCGTTGATCTTCAGGTCCTTCTGCGCGAAGGCCAGTTTCTCGCCCCAGGCGCTGCGGATCATCTGCTCGACCAGGTCCAGCCCCGTGATCAGCTCGGTGACAGGGTGCTCCACCTGCAGGCGGGTGTTCATCTCCAGGAAGTAGAAGCTCTTGTCCTGGCCGGCCACGAACTCGACCGTGCCGGCGCTGTCGTAGTTCACGGCCTTGGCCAGGGCCACGGCCTGGGCGCCCATGGCGTCGCGGGTGGCCTCGTCCAGCAGCGGGCTCGGGGCTTCCTCGATGACCTTCTGGTTGCGGCGCTGGATCGAGCATTCGCGCTCGAACAGGTGGACGACATTGCCGTGCTTGTCGCCCAGCACCTGGATCTCGATGTGCCGCGGGCTCTCGATGAACTTCTCGATGAAGATCCGGTCGTCGCCGAAGCTGGCCTTGGCCTCGGCGCGGACGGCCGGGAAGCCCTCCTCGACGTCCTGGCGGTTCCAGGCCACCCGGATGCCCTTGCCGCCGCCGCCGGCGCTGGCCTTGATCATGACGGGGTAGCCGACCTGCTCGGAAATGGTCACGGCGTGGGCCGTGTCGTCGATCTCGCCGATGTGGCCGGGCACGCAGGAGACGCCGGCCTTCTCGGCGAACTTCTTGCTCTCGATCTTGTCGCCCATGGCCGAGATGGCGCCGGGGTTGGGACCGATGAACACCACGCCCTCGTTGGCGCAGCGCTGGGCGAAGCTGGCGTTTTCCGAGAGGAAGCCGAAGCCGGGATGCACCGCCTCGGCGCCGGTCTGCTTGCAGGCGGCGATGATCTTGTCGGCCACCAGGTAGGACTGGTTGGCGGGCGCGGGACCGATGTGGACGGTTTCGTCGGCCATCTCGACGGCCAGGCTGTCGGCGTCGGCGTCGGAATAGACCACGACCGTCTTGATGCCCAGGCGACGGCAGGTCTTGATCACGCGGACCGCGATTTCGCCTCGGTTGGCGATCAGCAGTTTCTTGAACATCCGGCCGGTCCCTACGCTTTTGTCGTTGTCTCGTTGGACAGGCACTAGCAGGCCGCGAGAGGTTTGCAACGGCGCCGCAGCGTGACGCTGCGCATGACACCGGTTACCCATAGCGGAGGCGCCTCGGGCGGCTACTGCCCCGGGGGAAGCCTGGTGGCGGACGGCGGCGGCGCCGCTCAGAGAAGCGACTTCAGATAGGTCCGAAACTCGGACATGGTCATCAGGCGGGCGGGGTCGGCCAGGGCGCCGCCCGGGTCGTTCTTGCGCTGCGGCGCGACCTCGTCATGACCCAGAACCCGATCCAGGCTGAAGGTCGCCGGAAAGGTCTTGGCCAGATACAGGCAGAGATTGGTCAGGGCCTGAAACTGATCGAAACTGTAGGGCAGATAGACCCCGGCCTTGATGTTGCCCTTGGCGGCGACCCTGCGGACCTCGGACGCCGGGTACCATTCGTCGGTCGCCGATCGTCGCTTGCAGCGCCCTCGGGCGTCCAGTTCCGTCTGCCCCTTGGCGTTGACCACCGTGTTGAACCAGGGACAGAAGACGCCGTCCTCCTGGGCTTCGTAGAGCAGGCCAGGATTGTTCATCTCGAACCCGACGTAGTAGCGCGACACGCCCGTTCGCTTGGTCACGGGACACAGGCTCTCGCCGGCGTGGGAGCCCCATTCGTTCCACTCGAAGCCCTCGGCCAGGAAGATCTTTCCGGTGCGGCTGATCTCGCCGTAGTGAAAGCCGTTGTCCTGGCCCGAGCGCATCATGTCCAGCGACCGCCGGTCGGACTCCTCGGCGCCGTTGCCGGCCTTCTTGATGCGGTAGGCGTCGAAATGGACGATCAGGCCTTCCAGCCCGCCGGGCCGACGCCCCTGAACCGTATGGCGCACGCCCGCGACGGTCTCGAACGCCGGCGGCGTGTAGTCGCCCATGCGATTGCGATCAGGCCGCTCCTCGTCCTGGTCGGTCGGCGGCGGCTGGAAGTCACGGCAGGCGCCGGCCCAAACATACTGTCCGCCGTCCAGTTCGAACCACTGCCTGACGCCCGCCACCTCGTCGCCATTGACCGAGCCCTTGACGGGAAACCGGACACCGGCCTCGATCACCCGGATCCTGGCGACCGAGGTCTTGGGCTGGCCCGCCCGGACATTCAGGCGGCCCGCCGCCACGATCGAGCCCGGGCCCGTGGGAAATGGATCGGCCATGGCGTCATCCGCTCCGGCGCCGCCGCTGATCCGCGGCGGACAGGAGCCAACCCTAGCATGGATCGTTTCCGATACAATCCATGAGGGTAACGACACTTCAGATCGCGTGATCAGTCCGGCGCGAACTCGCGGGCGCACATCGCCACGTAGTCGTCGTGCTTGCCCTCCGGCGCCACCAGCCGGCAGATCGCGGCGCTGAAGGTCACAGGCGCCGACCCCGGGGCCGTAACCAGCTTGCCGTCGGCCACCGCCTTGGGCGTATCGACATAGCCTTCGATCCCCAGATAGCCCGGCGCGTGTTCGGCCAGCCATTCGGCGCCGTTCGAGGTGTGCGCCTTGCCGGCCAGCAGCCCCGCCCGGGCCACGGCGACGGTCGCGCCGCAGATCGCCCCGACGATCTTGCCGTCGGCCAGCGACTGGCGCAGCAGGGCGTCGAGCGCCTCGTCGCGATAGTCGACCCAGGCGTCCGAGCCGATCAGCAGGAAGACGTCGGCGTCCGACAGCACCGGATCGGCGAACCTGTAGTCGGCCGCCGCCAGCACGCCGCCGATCGAGGTCTGGGGCTCGCCGTCCGGCGTGGCGATCTCGATCTGCACGCCGTAATACTCGCGCAGGGCGGCCAGCACCTGCCCGGCCTCCCAGTCGGCCCAGCCCGGTTGCAGGAAAGCGACGGCGATGGTCATGGCGGGTCCTCTCAGCGGCTCGCGAACGAACGCGGCGAGCGACCTTATGCTCCGAGCCGCCCGGGTTTGTCAGCAGGCGCCCCTCTATCGGTGAACGCTCCGAACCCCTAAATTGCAGGCCATGACCGATACAGCCCCTCTCTCCGCCCCCAAGTCTTCCAGCGGCTTCGATCTGACCCCGCCGACCGAGCCCGAGCGCCAGCGCCTCGAGGCCGACCTGACCGCCGAGGAAGCCCGCGTCCTGCTGCATCACGGCACCGAGGCCCCCTTCTGCGGGGGCCTGCTGGGCGAGAAGAGCCCCGGCGTCTATTGCTGCCGCGAGTGCGGCCTGCCCTTGTTCGAATACAAGACCAAGTTCGAGAGCGGCACCGGCTGGCCCAGCTTCTACGCCCCGTTCGACGAGGCCCACGTCAAGGAGGTGCGCGACACCTCCTATGGCATGCTGCGCATCGAGACCCTGTGCGCCCGCTGCGACAGCCACCAGGGCCACGTCTTCCCCGACGGCCCGGCCCCGACGCGGCTGCGCTATTGCATCAATTCGGTGTCGCTGCAGTTCGTGAAGGCCGGCGATCCCCTGCCCGACCCGCTGCATCGCGGCGACAAGGTGGCGGGCTAGACCGCGGACGGGGACATGCCCTCGCGGCGTGTCCCCAACGGCGGGCGCGGCGCCAGAAATTTGGGACACGCCGCAAGGGCATGTCCCCGTCCCTATCGCGCCACCGCGTTGCCGCCCTCGGTGACCATCGGGTTGCTGTAGGTGAGATAGCCGCGCTCCACCATGCGCCGCATGGCTTCGTAGACCTCGGCCAACTCCTCGTAGGCCGCGCGCAGGGCCGCCAGGCGCGAGGTCTGCTCGGCGGAGATCGCCCCGCCGCCCTCGGTCATGGCCACCGCCTCGGCCACCCAGCGGGCCCGGGCCATGGCGGCGGCCACGGCCAGGCGCTGGAACTTGCCGGAGTCGCTCTTGCCGACCACCTGGGCGATCACCGCGGTGTTGGAGGCGAAGGTCGTATAGTCGATCTGCTCCAGCTGGCCGCGCAGGCGGCGCTGGGTCTGTGGATCGGTGTCCTGCGGCTCGAAATGATCGTGGCCGCGTCGAAAGCTGGATGTCACGGTCGAGGACATGACGGTCTTCCCTGGGCTCCGTCCTGATGGCGGATTGTGGATAACTCTGCGCCCGCCGCCTTAACGGCCGATTGAGAAGCGTGACCGGGATCAATCGGGGGTGAAGATTCCCTGCAGACCCACGATCATGGCGATGGCGCCGAAGATCGCCAGCACAAGGCCCGCCCCTTGCGAACCGCTGGCCGGCAGATCGCGGTGGGCCAGCCTTCCGACCCGCAGGCGGTCCCACAGCAGCAGCACCCCGACCACGATGCCGACGATCTCGAAGTGGAACACGCGCGGCCCGCTGATCAGGTGGACGATCAGGAAGAACCCGCCGCAGACCAGGGCCGCGATCCCGACGATCCAGCCGAACGGCCCCAGCCGCTCGGCGAACCGGCCCAGGTTGTCGCCGGCCTTGGGGATCAGCGCCAGCAGGCCGATGGCCAGCAGAAAACCGCCGAGAATATTGCAGAGGTCGAGGATGAGGGCGAGCATGGCTGTGGAATGCCGCTATGGCCAAGGATGTTCCGTGACCGCCAGGCTGCGGGCGGAAACCTCAGCGCTTCTTTGCGCAAATCGCCAGCAGCGGCCTCACCAGCCGGGCCGAGCCCTTGCCAGGCACGCTCCATTCGTTCTTGCCGACGATCAGGGTCAGGTCGCGTCCCGCCAACAACGTGGCGAAGGCGTCGTCGTCTGGCGTGACCGCTACCGCGAAGTTGGGGCCGTCGCCCATGTCGATCACCTCGCCGACATGGCGCTTGGCGCCGGACCGGCCCTTCAGGGTCACCTCGATCGTCGCGCCCTCGGGCTCGTCGGTATCGGCCGGGCCCATGATCCCGATCCGACCCTTGTCCGCGCAATCCAGGCGGATGGCGCGGTCGTCCGTATCCGGCACGCCGAACTGGACGATCGCGCCGTCATCCATGGCGTTCCAGCCGTAGGAGGCGGGATCCTGAGCTACGGCTGGCGCCGCGATAAACACCACTGGCAGCGATATCGCGATAAGGATCCTCATCATTCGCATCACCCAAGCGCCTTCCATCCAAACGCCAACAGCGGCCGCGCATAGACCACGAAGTCGGCGATGATCTCGGGCAGTTCGTCGTCGCTGATCTGATCGCCGGTCAGCGGCTGCCGAACCAACCACCGCGTGCGCTTCAGAGCCGGCTCCAGCGTCGTGCCGGCATGCGCCTCGAAGCCCTTGGGCATGCGCTTGGTCGGCTCGCCGAGTTCCAGCGGCACGCCCTTGGCGGCCAGGGCCTTCTCGACCGCCAGCCAGCCCTTGGGGTCGGCCACGATGGCCCGGCGGAAGGCGTCGATGTGCGGGCGTTCGGTCAGGTAGAAGCCGGCCGCCGCGAACGGTCCGGTCCCGGCGTAGCTGTCGGCGGCGGCTTCCTGGGCCGACGGCAGGGTCGAGGGGTCCAGCGGGTCGATGGTCTCGGGATCGAAGGCCGGCGCCGGCCCGCCCTCGGGTTCGATGTGCACATACAGCAGACCGGGCGACAGCTTCTGGCCGTCCCGGGTCAGCGTGGCCGAAACGTGGGTCTTGTAGGGCCGCTTGTCCTTGGAGAACCGCACGTCGCGATGGATGCGGAACACGCTCTTCTTCGGATCGCCCGCCAGCGGCAGGTCGCGCGCCGCCAGTTCCCCGTTCAGGGCGTCGATCAGGGCCGACAGGGTGGGCTTCAGACGCGTGTCATAGACGGCGCGGTTGGCGGTGAACCAGTCGCGGTCGTTGTGAGCGGCCAGGCCGGTCAGGAAGGCCAGGTCGGCGGCGGCGAACCCTGTGAAGGCGGCGTGAGTCATGGCGCCAGACTAGACCAGAAGACCGCCGCCTGTCCCTGCTGACACCCCCTGTCAGCAACGCGCCGCGATGTGAACATATGGAGAACAAACTGTCTTGCGCGTGTCGCTTTCGGGGGCGATGGTCGCCTTCTCGAAACCCCTTTTCCTGGAGCACCGCCATGAGCGTTCAAGAGATCGCCGCCGACCTCGTCGCCCTCTGCAAGGCCGGCAAGTTCGACGAGGCCGGCGAAAAATACTGGGCCGACGACGTGGTCAGCCTCGAGGCCATGCCGGGCGACATGGCCCGCGTCGCCGGCAAGGACGCCGTGCGCGGCAAGGGCGAATGGTGGGCCGCCAATCACGAGGTCCACGAGGTCGAGGTCACCGGCCCTTATCTCAACGGCGACCAGTTCGTGGTCGGCTTCAAGATGGACATCACGCCCAAGGCGACCGGCGAGCGCGTCACCATGGACGAGGTCGGCCTCTACACGATCAAGGACGGGAAGATCGTGGAGGAGCGGTTCTTCTATTGAGGCGAGCTTCCGGCGGCCAGCGGTTCAGGCCGGACGGGGACATGCCCTTGGGCATGTCCCCGATCGTCGCTTCTTACCGCTCCAGGAACGCCTCGAACCCGCCGTAGATCATGCGCTTGGCGTCGAAGGGCGCGTTCTCCATGCTCGACTTCAGCCGCTCGTCGGCCATGACCTTGGCGTTGATGGCGTCGCGCGAGGCCTTGTCGGCATAGGTGATCCACGAGAACACCACGATCTCGTCGTCCGTGGCCTGGACGGCGCGGGGGAACGAGGTCAGCTCGCCGTAGGGCACGTCGTCGCCGAAGCATTCGACGTACGACAGAGCGCCGTGCTCCATCCACACCTCGGCGCCCAACCTCGCCATCTCTTTGTAGGCCTCGATATTGGCCTTGGGGACCGCGAGCACGAAACCGTCGACATAGGACATGGCGTCCTCCTCTGCTGCTTGATGAGAGAAGGACGTTTCAGCGGCGTCTGTTCCGACAGGACCCCGGCGGAAATCGCGAGGACCGCGCGAGGCTCAGGCCGAAAGCACCGCGGAAATCGGCCGGCGCAAGGACCGCGGCATGGCCGGCCCTTCGCCAAAACGGACAACCAGATCAGGCCGCCGGTCGGGCGCGCCCAGCCAGGCGGCGAGCCGCGCGCGCGTGGGCCGGTCTTCGACGGGCTGGTTGAGAAAGGCCAGCTTCAGACCCCGCGCGGTGGCGGTCAGGGCGAAGCGGGTGAAGGCGCGGCCGACGGCGATCCATCCCGCCGGGTCATCGGAGGGTCCGGTGAACACCGCCGCTCCGGCGGTGTGGGCCATCTGACGGGCGATCTTGTCGGCCTCGCCCCGAGGCGTGAACGCCAGGTCGAACAGTCGCGAGCCCAGCCAGCGCGGCAGGGCTGGATTGCCGGAGCTGGGCGAGAATAGCCCGTCGCGCCGGGCCAGGGCCTCGGTCTGGTCGAAGCGAATCCACTCCGCCAGCTCGCGGCGGAAGGCCGGATCGCCCACCTGGGCGTCGTCGCCGTCCACGATCATTGAGGTCAGGGCGCCCAGGCGCGGGCGATCGGTGATCAGGCTCAGCCCCATCTCCGGTCCGGCGCTAGCCGCCAGGGCTCGCAGGGTCGCGGCGGCGACGGGGCGTGGATCGTAGTCCGCCCGGGTGGAGGCCCGATGGGCGATGGCCGCGAACAGGGAATCGGCGGCGAGACGGCGCGGCGACAGCGCGACGGACACGCCCTCGGCCGGACCGAGAAACCGCGCCTCTCCAGTCCAACCATAGCCGGTGGCGGCGTGCAGAAGAGTCTCGGCCGCGCAGCCGAGACTGACGAACAGGTGATGGTCGTCAGGATCGACGACCGAGGTGCGCCGCGACAGATCCGGCCGGATGAAGAGCTCGCGCCCTCGCGACGCGAAGCGCCAGGGTTGGGCGTTATGACCGCTGGCCGCCAGGGTCGCGGCGTGGACCAGCGCCCGCACCGGAGGATCCCCCGCCGCTCCGGCGGGCGGCAAGGCCCAAGTGGCGGCGACGGCGTCGGCATAGGCCTCGCCCCGGCCGGCGCAACCCGCCGCGCCGATCAGGGGAAGCGCGCCCAGCAAGGCGCGGCGGGTCGTCATCGGTAAGCCCTCCAGGGGCTTCCACGCTAGGATCCGCCCGCCAGCCTGGCCTTGACGCGCATCAAGGCCAGGCTGGACGGACCTATTCCGTCTTCAGATAGATCTCCGACCCCTGCTCGCGGAACTTGTCGCTCATCTCGGCCATCCCCTGCTCGATGGAGTTCGGAGCCATGCCGGCCGCGAATTCGCGGACTTCCTGGCTGATCTTCATCGAGCAGAACTTGGGGCCGCACATCGAGCAGAAGTGCGCGGTCTTGTGCGCCTCCTTGGGCAGGGTCTCGTCGTGGAAGGCCCGGGCGGTCTCGGGGTCGAGGCCCAGGTTGAACTGGTCCTCCCAGCGGAACTCGAACCGCGCCCGGCTGATGGCGTCGTCCCACATGGCGGCGCCCGGGTGGCCCTTGGCCAGGTCGGCGGCGTGGGCGGCCAGCTTGTAGGTGATGACGCCGGTCTTGACGTCGTCGCGGTCGGGCAGACCCAGGTGCTCCTTGGGCGTGACGTAGCAGAGCATGGCCGTGCCGAACCAGCCGATCATCGCCGCGCCGATCGCCGAGGTGATGTGGTCGTAGCCAGGGGCGATGTCGGTGGTCAACGGGCCGAGCGTGTAGAAGGGGGCCTCGTGGCAGTGCTTGAGCTGCTCATCCATGTTGGCCTTGATCTTGTGCATGGCCACGTGGCCCGGCCCCTCGATCATCACCTGCACGCCGTGCTTCCAGGCCACCTTGGTCAGCTCGCCGAGGGTGCGCAGCTCGGCGAACTGGGCCTCGTCATTGGCATCGGCGGTCGAGCCCGGACGCAGGCCGTCGCCCAGCGAGAACGAGACGTCGTAGGCCCGCATGATCTCGCAGATCTCTTCGAACCGCTCGTAGAGGAAGTTCTCCTTGTGGTGGGCCAGGCACCACTTGGCCATGATCGAGCCGCCGCGCGAGACGATGCCGGTGACCCGCTTGGCGGTCAGCGGAATGAAGGGAAGCCGCACGCCGGCGTGGATGGTGAAATAGTCCACCCCCTGCTCGGCCTGCTCGATCAGGGTGTCGCGGAACACCTCCCAGTTCAGGTCCTCGGCCACGCCGTTGACCTTCTCCAGCGCCTGGTAGATCGGCACCGTGCCGATCGGCACCGGGCTGTTGCGGATGATCCAGTCGCGGATGTTGTGGATGTTGCGGCCGGTCGACAGGTCCATGACCGTGTCGGCGCCCCAGCGGGTGGCCCAGACCAGCTTGTCGACCTCGTCGGCCACCGTGGAGAGCACGGCAGAGTTGCCGATGTTGGCGTTGATCTTGACCAGGAAGTTGCGGCCGATCGCCATCGGCTCCAGCTCGCCGTGGTTGATGTTGGCCGGGATGATGGCCCGGCCGCGCGCCACTTCCTGGCGGACGAACTCGGGGGTCACGAAGTCGGGGATGCTGGCGCCGAAGTCCTCGCCGTCGCGGATGCACGGCCGGTCCTGCTCGCGGCGCAGGTTCTCGCGGATCGCGACATATTCCATCTCGGCGGTGATGATCCCGGCGCGGGCATATTCCAGCTGGGTGACCAGCTTGCCCTGGCCGCCCTTGAAGATCGGGCGCTTGGCGGTGAACTGCGGGGCCAGGTGCTTGCCCTGGGCGAAGCCGTTGTCCTCGGGCTTCACCTCGCGGGGATTGGCCACCAGTTCGCTGTCGCCTCGGGCGATGATCCAGGGCTCGCGCACCCGGTGCAGGCCCTGCTCGATGTCGATCTTGGCGTGGGGGTCGGTATAGGGGCCCGACGGGTCGTAGATGGTGACCGGCGGCTCGTTGGCGCTGGGGTGGACCGCGACCTCGCGGAACGGCACCCGGATGTCGGGAAACAGCGAGCCGGCCTGATAGACCTTGCGCGAACCGGGGCGTTCGCCCGTCGGGATCGCGCCGATGGCGTCTTTGATGGGCAGTTGAACGTTCATTTCGGGCGCTCCTCAAGCGTTAAGGAGACCCGGACGTGTCGCGCTAAGTCGGTTTACGGGCTGGGTTTTCTAGGCCGAGACCGCGTTCCCTCCCTTCGCCGGCATGACCCGGATCAGGTTCGACGGGTCAGGGCTTGCGCCCAATCTCAGCCGCGCGAAGCGACCCCCCGGTGAACGGGGCGACACTAGGCCGACTGACGCAGGGGTCAAGCCGCCTACAGCGTCCGCGCCGCGAACGTGTCGCACGCGGCCGGATCGCCCGCGTCGTAGCCCTTGCCGAACCAGCGCATGCGCTGGGCCGAGCTGCCGTGGGTGAAGCTGTCGGGCATGACCCGGCCCTGGGTCTTTTGCTGGATGGCGTCGTCGCCGACCGCCGCCGCCGCGCCCAGGCCGTCCTCGATGTCGGCGCGGCTGATCTGGATGGCGCCGCCCGAGGCCTCGGGCGCGTGGCGGGCCCAGACGCCGGCGTAGCAGTCGGCCTGCAGCTCCAGCCGCACCGAGCCGCTTTCGGCGCCCTTCGCGCCCAGACGGCGCGCTTCGTCGGACGCTCCGGTCAGGGTCTGGATGTGGTGGCCGATCTCGTGGCTGATCACATAGGCGCGGGCGAACTCGCCCTTGGCCCCGAACCGGCTTTCCAGCTCGTTCCAGAACGTCAGGTCCAGATAGACGTTGTTGTCGGCCGGACAATAGAACGGCCCCATGGCCGACTGGCCCGTGCCGCAGCCGGTGCCGGTGGCCTGGGTGTACAGCACCACCGACTGGGGCGGACGATAGGTCACGCCGTGCTTGGCCAGCAGCGGTCCCCAGACATCGGTGTTGGAGGTCTCGATCACGTCGACGAACTGGCCGTCGCGATCGCTGACCTGGCCGCGCACGCCCTCCTGAGCGGCGGGCTGCTGGACGCCGTTGACCACGCTCATGGTGGTCTGGGGATCGACGCCGAAGAAGAAGTAGCCGACCGCCGCCAGCACCACCGCGCCAATGCCGCCGCCGGCCAGGCCGACGCCGCCCAGGCCGCGCCGGTCCTCGAGATTGCCTCCGCGGCGTCCCCCACCCCATTCCATGCGATCGATCTCCCGGTGTTGCTGGTTCAGTTGCTGGAGGAAGAAGCCGTCAGGACGCCGGCTTGATGGCCCGCATGCGGGCGTTGCTGGCGGCCAGGGCCTGGTCGGTCAGGCGGTCCATCCGCTCGATGTCGCCGGCCATGTCGCCCGCGCCGGGTCCGCGCGGCGGGGTCGGCGGAAGCGCTGGCCGCAGGGTCGGCTCGGTCGGCGGACTGGCCGCCTCGTCCAGCCCGCGCAGCGTGAGTTGCGTGGCGTAGCGGCTCTGGGCGGCCGACAGCTCGCGCTGGGCGGCCAGGCTATTCTGACGGTCGATCCCCTGCTGCAGCTGGATGACGTTGCGCTCGCGCACGCCTCTCAGATCGACCTGGGCGAAGGCCGACGTGCAGAAGACCAGGCCAAGGCCTGCCCCAGCGATCATCGTCCGAACCGTGCTCATGCCTGCGGGGCTCCGTTTCCAGGGGCCCCGAGTCAACGCCTTCAATGCGTCGGGTTCAGGGCTGCCTGACGGTGAAACGCGTCAGTTCGGTTTTGGGGGCATCCCATTCGGGATCCAGTTCGGCCGCCTTGGTGAAGTCGCGATAGGCCGCCGTCACGTCGCCCAGGCTCTCATTGGCCACGGCCCTGTTGTAATAGGCCTTTTCGGGATCCTTGACGCCCAGGGCCAGGCCCTGGTCGATCTGGCTCAGCCCCTCGCCGTAACGGCTGGTGCCGACATAGGCCGCGCCGCGATTGACGTAGGCCTCGCCAAGGTCGGGGTCGATCCGCGAGGCGGCGTCGAAGTCCTCGACGGCGTCCTCGAAGTTCCGCTGCCGCATCTGCAGCACGCCGCGATTGACGTAGGTGCGGGCGCGGTCGCGGAAGTTCAGGGTCTCGGTCTGGAGCGCCACGGTGCAGGTGGTCACCGAGGCGTCGTCCTTGCGCCCGTTGATGGCCGCCTGAGCGCAGTCCTTGGCCGCGCCGCCGCCGATCACCAGGGTGGATGCGCCCGCTGTGCCGGCGCAGCCCATGGCGGTCGCGAAAGCCGCCGCCCAAAGGGTGGTTTTCAACATTCGTCTTCTCCCAACATGCGCACGGCCTTCTGACGAGGGCGGCGCGGCTGGGAACAGTCGCGCGGGAACCGCGCCGGGACGTGCTTTTATGGTCGCCAGCATAGCACAGCGACGGCCGAGCCTGTAGGGAATCGGCGAGCGATCGTTCTGTTACCGCGAAAGGCCCTCGATGCACCTGGCCCGCTTTCCCCGCGCCCGTTTCGCCCACCTGCCGACGCCCTTGGAGCCCCTGCCCCGGCTGGGCGCGGCGCTCGGGATCGACCTGTGGGTCAAGCGCGATGACTGCACGGGCCTGGCCGGCGGCGGCAACAAGACCCGCAAGCTGGAGTTCCTGCTGGGCGAGGCCCTGGCTCAAGGCGCCGACATCCTGGTCACCCAGGGCGCGGTGCAGTCCAACCACGTTCGTCAGACCATCGCGGCCGGCGCGCGCCTTGGCCTCAAGAGCGAGATCATCCTGGAGGAGCGCACGGGCTCCAAGGCCAGCGACTATGTCGGCAACGGCAACGTCCTGCTGGATCGCCTGATGGGCGCCGCCATCCGCTTCGTGCCGGGCGGGACCGACATGGTCGCGGAGCTGGAGGCTTCGGCCGCGGCGGTCCGCCAGCGGGGCGGCAAGCCCTACGTCATTCCCGGCGGCGGCTCGAACACGGTCGGCGCCCTGGGCTATGTGGATTGCGCCCGCGAGTTGGTGGTGCAGGCCGACGCCCTGGACCTGAAGATCGACCGCCTGGTCACCGCCACCGGCAGCGCCGGCACCCATGCGGGCCTGGTGGCCGGCTTCGCGGCGCTCAGCGTCGATATCCCGATCCTCGGCTTCGGCGTGCGCGCGCCCAAGGCCAAGCAGGAGGAGAACGTCTTCAACCTGGCGGTCGCCACGGCCGAAACGATCGGCGCGGCGGGCCGGGTCAAGCGCGAGATGGTCGTGGCCGACTGCGACTATGTCGGCGCGGGTTACGGTCTGATCGACCAGGGCGTGATCGACGCCCTGACCCTGGCGGCCCGCACCGAAGGCCTGCTGCTGGATCCGGTCTATTCGGGCAAGGCGATGAAGGGCCTGATCGACCAGGCGCGCAAGGGCGCTTTCGACGGCGAGCGCGTGGTGTTCCTGCACACCGGCGGCGCCCAGGGGCTGTTCGGGTATCAGAGCGAGATCGAGGGGGCGCTGGTCTAGACGAGATCAACGCACCAAATTCTGTCATCCCGGACAAGCGCGAAGCGCGCGGATCCGGGACCGGCGCTCAGGCGTCGGTCCCGGGTCTTCGCTTCGCTGGCCCGGGATGACAACTGAAGTTGAGGGATGAGAGAACACATGACCACAGCCCCCCATTCGAAAGTCCTCGGCGTTCTCGGCGGCATGGGCCCGGCCGCCACCCTCGACTTTCTGGCCAAGCTGCAGGCGGCCACGCCGATCAGCCGCGAGCAGGATCACCTGCGGGTGCTGGTCGATATCAATCCCAAGGTCCCCGACCGCAACAACAACTATGACGAGGCCGGGCCGGTGCTGGCCCAGATGGCCGTGGGCCTGCGCGAGGCCGGGGCCCAGGTGCTGGCCATCGCCTGCAACACCGCCCATGCCTTCGTGGATCAGGTCAAGGCCAGCGGCCTGCCCCTGGTGGACCTGATCGAGAGCGCCGGACTGGCCGCCAAGGCTCATAGCGCCGAACGTGTGGGCGTGCTGGGCACGGGCGGCGCCCTGGCGCTCTATCGCCGGACCTTCTCGCACCTGGGGATCGAGGCGGTGACCTTGGACGACCACGAGCAGGTCGAGTTCATGGCCCTGCTCTATCGCGTCAAGCACGGCGACCTGGGTCCGGACTCGCGTGAGACCATGGCCGCCCTCGCCCACCGGCTGGTCGGCAAGGGCGCCCAGGTGGTGGTGGCCGGCTGCACCGAGGCGCCCCTGGTGATGGGCGCGGCCGACCTGACCGTGCCGTTCATCGACGCGACCGAGGCCCTGGCCAGGCGATGCGTGGAGGTCTGTCTGGCGACCTGAGCCTAGTCCGCCGTGACTCCGGCGAAGGAACGGGGCTCGGGCTTGATCGTGACCTGGGTGCGAACGCCCTCCTCGAACAGCGCGCTGGCGTAGTCGAGGGCGGCCTTGTAGGCGGCTTCCTGGCTGGAATGGCGCGACAAGGTCTGGCCCTGGCGTTCGACAGACCAGTCGAAGGGCTTGGTGACCACCAGGATCAAGTCCACGGTCTACTCCTGACCAAGCGGCCCGACGCCGCACGTGATCCCCCGTGGATGATTGATGCCCGATTCCGGAAGCCAGACTATGCAGAACGGTGCGGCTTGGCTCCATGAACGCCGGTTTTCGCGCGAACGCGGTTAATGCCCGCGTCCGACGCCGTGACCGCCCGTCGAGCCCTTGCCGCCGTGACCGCCGCCGTAGCGACCGCCGCGCGACACCGTCACGCTGGTCGAGGAACTGGCGCTGGCGCTGGCCCGGGCGCTTGAAGACGCACTCGCGCCCGACCAGCCGCCGGCGTAGCCCGAACGGCCGTAGGCCTGGCCGCCGATCCATCCGCCGCCCGCGCCGTAGCGCGCGCTGGAATAGCCGTAATAGCCGCCGCCGACCCCGCCTTCGAGCGACTGGGCGTAGCCGTCGCCGGCCATATAGCTGCCCTGTTGGCTCCAGCCCTGAGCTTCTTCGCTATAGCGGCTGGACTCGGACTCGTAGCTTTCCTCGGAATGTTCGATGCTGCTTTCAGCGCGATCATAGACGCGGCCCTGCTCGCGATAGCCGCGGTCCTCGTAGGCGCGACGATCGCCGTCGCAATCGCAGCCTCGGCGTTCCACCCGGCGCTCCTCGCGCTCGACATAGACCGGGACACGGACGATCCGCTCAACCGGCACCTCGACGCGTTTCTCGATCACGCGATCGACCGGACGCTCGACGATCTTCACGACGGGAACCTCGACGCGACGTTCCACGATGCGCTCGACCGGCACCTCCACGCGCTTCTCGATGATCCGGTCCACGGGACGGTCGATATAGACCGGCCGATCCACCGGCTTTTCGACGATCTTGACGACCGGGACCTCGACGCGCTTCTCGACGATACGGTCCACCGGGCGATCGACATAGACGATGCGGTCGACGGGCACCTCGGTGCGCTTCTCGATATAGACCGGCTGCTTGACGATCTTCTCGACGTAGACCGGCCCCCCGTCGATCTTGACCCGCTTGCGGACCACGGGCTTGGGCGCGGGTTTGGCGCGCGGCGCCACGGTGGCGGGATAGCCGTCCGCCAGGGCGGTCGTAGCCGGCCCCAACACGGCGAACGTCATCGTCGCCGCTCCGATCAAGAGCACTGCCTTCGGGTTCATTTCAAACGCCTTTCCGACTACGCCGCCCAGACCTTCCGACCGCTCCCCCGACGGGCGGCCGAAAAGCGTCCCATTCTGGGTCGCGGCGTCGGTGGGGCAGCAAGCGGCGGGCCAGCCTTTTCACGCCATTCATGCCGGACGAAAGTCGGGATGAATGGGATTTGTGGAAGAGATTTAGAGCCCGAGGATCCGCCGCAGCCATTTCGGCACACGCTTCTGACGCGGGGCCTCTTCGATCGTCTGGGGCTCGCTGGGCTGGTAGCGCGGCTCAGGCGGGTCGTCCCGCGCCACAAGGCCGGCCTTCAGCCCGGCGGTCATCACGTCGCGCCAGATGCGAGCCGGCAGATCGCCGCCGACCACGCGGTTCATCGGCGAATGATCGTCGTTCCCGACCCAGACTCCGACCACCAGATCACCGGTGAAGCCGACGAACAGCGCGTCGCGATAGTCCTGGGTAGTGCCTGTCTTGCCATAGGCCTTCTGGCCCAGGCGCGCCGCTCGGCCGGTGCCCTGCTCCACCACGGCGCCCATCATGTCGAGCAGGCCGTCATGGACGAACGGCTCCAGCGGCTTGAGGTCGCTGGCCAGCGTCTCCGGCCGACCATAGGGCCGGACCGGCATCCTGCCGGCGGCCACGGCGGCGTAGGCGCCGGTCAGTTCCAGCAGGTTGGTCTCGGCCGTGCCCAGGGCCAGGGTGGCGTCGTCCTCGCGTAACGGCGAGACAATCCCCAGGTCGCGCGCGGCCCGCACCACGGCCTCGCCGCCGGCCTCCTGGTAGACGCGCGCGGCGATGATATTGTTGGACTGGGCGAAGGCGTCGCGCAGGGTCAGGTCGCGCCCGGCGCCGCCCTCGTAATTGGCCGGCGTCCAGCCGCCGATCGTGATTGGGTCGCCGATCACCAGGCTGTCGGGCGTGGCCCCATCGCGAAGGGCGGCCAGATAGACGAACAGCTTGAAGGCGCTGCCGGGCTGGCGCTTGGCCTGGACGGCGCGGTTGAACGGAGTCTGCCGATAGTTCGTGCCGCCCAGCATGGCCACGACCTGGCCGTCGGGCCGCATGGCGACCACGGCCACCTGACCCACCTTGGCCTTGGCCGAACCCTTCATGGTCTTGGCCACCGCCCGCTCGACGATCCGCTGCAGGCGGCTGTCCAGGGTGGTGGGCACGCGCACCTCGCCATAGCCCGGCCCGTCGAAGGCCGACTTCACCTGCGGCGAGATCCAGTCGGCGAAATAGCCCCCCACCGGCAGATCGGCCCGGGTGGTGCGGACCACGACCTGGCCGGCCCCCCGCGCCTGTTCCGGCGTGATGGCCCTGGTCTCGACCATGGCGTCCAGCACCAGGCGCGCCCGCGCCCCGGCCTTGTCGGCGTGGTCGACCGGGTCCAGATCGACCGGCGCCTTGATGATCCCGGCCAGCATCGCCGCCTCGCCGATCGACAGCTGCTCGGGCGGCTTGCCGAAATAGTGCCGGGCCGCCGCGCCCAGGCCGTAGACCCCGTCGCCGAAATAGATGCTGGAAAGATAGCGCGACAGGATCTCGTCCTTGGACAGCCGCAGTTCCAGCCACAGGGCGATCATCGCCTCCTGGCCCTTGCGGCGCAGGCTGCGCTCGGGCTTCAGGAACGCGTTCTTGGCCAGTTGCTGGGTGATGGTGCTGCCGCCCTGAACGGTGCGGTTGGCCTTGGCGTTGACCACCAGGGCCCGCGCCACGCCGCCAAGATCGACGCCGATATGGCGGTAGAAGCGGCGATCCTCGATGGCCAGGAAGGCGGCGGGCACATGCTTGGGTAGCGCCTTTATGACCACCGGCGCTTCCTTGTAGGCCCCGCGCCGGGCGAACGGCCGCCCCTGGCTGTCCAGCAGGATCAGCGCCCGGTTGGGCAAGGGCTCCAACGCCCGCGAGATCGGCAGGCTGGCGCCCAGCCAGACCAGCAGGATCACCAGCGGCAGCAAGGCGCCGATCCCCGCCCCGAACCACAGCCGGTGGCGAACGACGAAGGCGCGCGAAACCGCCCAGGCGGACGCCAGCCTTGTCTTCGCACCTTCGGGGATCATCAGCGACGCGCCTCCGCGACCTCGACGCCGCTCAAGCTTGCACAACGGGCAAGGAGGATCGCGGTTCACCGTGTCAGGACGTTGGCGCGTCGGGAACCGCCTAGGACAGCGGCATGAACGCGTCGATCTTGTCCAGGGCCGCCAGCGGCGCCTGGATGCGGCAATGCAGCCCTTCGGGGCGATAATCGACGTCCACCTGCCCGCCCAGCTCGTTCGGCAGGGCCATCTCGATGATCCGCGATCCGAACCCGCGCCGCTCGGGCGGATGGACGGGCGGCCCGCCCCGCTCGGTCCAGGACATGTCCAGCCGCTCGCCGCCCGTCACCGACCAGTCGATATCGACATGTCCGTCCGGCGCCGACAGCGCGCCGTACTTCAGGGCGTTGATCGCCAGCTCATGGAAGGCCAGGGCCAGAATCACGGCCGGTTTGGGCGAAACCATCAGGTCGTCGCCGCTGATCGTCAGCTGACCGACGTTGGTGCGGTAGGGCGTCACCGAGCCCTCGACGATCTGGCGCAGGCTGGCGGCCGACCAGTTCTTGTCGGTCAGCACGTTGTGGGTGGCGGCGATCGCCATCAGCCGCCCCTCCAGCGCGCCGCGCACCGCCATGTCGACGCCGGCGTTGCGCAGCGACTGGCTGGCGATCGACTGGATGGTGGCCAGGGTGTTCTTCACCCGGTGGTTCAGCTCGTTGACCAGAAGTTGCCGATGGCTTTCGGCGCGCATCTCGCCGGTGACGTCGCGGGAGGTCGCCAGAACCCGGATCACGCGGCCCTCCTCAAGGATCGGCGACACCGTGGTGTCCCACCAGCGTGGGTCGCCCTTGGCGGTGGGACAGATGGCGCGAAAGGCGGCCGCCTGGCCGCCCATGGCGGCGCGCAGGGCCTGCTCGACGTCGGCCCGGCTTTCGGGCGGCCACATGTCCGGCCAGTACCGGCTGCGGTTGCGGCCGTCGAAGTCGTCTATCTCGAACAGAGCCTGGCCCCGGGCGTTCATATATTCGACGCAGCCCTCGGCGCTGATCACCCGAATGCAGTCGCGACTGGCTTCCACGATGCTGAGGAAGTACGCCCCCGCGCCTTCCAGAACGGCCTTGTCCGATCCATCGCCCGACACCAGGGTCTCCTTGCACAGGCCATGTTCACCGAGCCGCGCGGCAATTCAAGCAATGCGTGTATTTCTGAAGGCTTTCGCGGAACAGCGGCGATGCGGAGCCTTAGCCCGGATGCTCGTCGCGGCTGGCTTCCAGCATGCCGACCAGGGCCGCCGACAGCCGCGAGGTCTGAGCCATGCGACGCAGCGCTTCGCGGGCGTGATCGCTATCGGCGACCTCGGCTTGCCGCTCGAGTCGCTCGGCGTCGTTCAGGTGATCCAACTGGCTAGGCATGGCGAATATTTACGGGAGATGAACGCGCCCATCCATGTGACCGCTGGTCGCAGAACAGTGTAACACCACGGAAAAACAAACTGTTACGGATGCGCCCAAAATGAAAACGGCCCCGGATCATTGCTGATCCGGGGCCGTCGTCCTGTTCCCCAACAGGACGGCGTCGCGCGCTACCAAAACCGGCGCGGCGGCGTCGCCTCAAAAGCCGAAGGCCCGTTCTCGCCCAACCGCCATGGGCGCACAACGTGACGGCCTGTCGCAGGAGAATGACTCGGCGTCATATAACAAAGCTCTACCAAAAGCCGCTGGTCAAGACATGACACCGGTATCATAACTGTTTGCAACACCGCGCCGGCCAACGGCGACGGGGGTTTCGGCAAGGACCGACGGGAGGACGACCAGGAACGCGAGGGTTTGGAAGGCCCTCTCGCTCCCCTCCCCGCCGCCATGCCGCGTCCTTGCGTCGCGGAGGGTTACGACGTGCACGTCCCTGGGAGAGTATCCTCGTCATGCCGCTTAGCCCCCTCACGCGCCGTCGTCTGCTGGCGACGACCACCGCCACCTTCGCCGCCGCCGCCGCGATGGCTCCGCTGAAGGCCCTGGCTCAAGGCTCCGCCCCGTCCAGGGACCAGGTCCTGGCGACGATGAAGCGGGCCACGGCCTTCATGGCCGAGAAGGCCGCCTACGAGGGCGGCTATGTCTGGAGCTACCTGCCCGACTTCTCGCGCCAGTTCGGCGAGATGGAAGCGTTCCGCACGATGATCTGGGTCCAGCCGCCCGGCACGGCGACCATGGGTCACCTCTTCCTGGACGCCTATCACGCCACCGGCGACGACTATTACTACCAGGCGGCCCGCAAGGCCGCTCAAGCGCTGATCAAGATCCAGCACCCGGCGGGCGGCTGGAACTATATGGGCGACCTGGCCGGGCCCGCGTCGCTGAAGAAATGGTACGACACGATCGGCAAGAACGGCTGGCGGCTCGAGGAATTCCAGCACTACTACGGCAACGCCACGTTCGACGACGAGGGCACCGCCGAAAGCTGCCAGCTGATGCTGCGCATCTATCTGGAAAAGAAGGACAAGGCCTTCAAGCCGGCGCTCGACAAGGCCATCCAGTTCGTCCTCGACAGCCAGTATCCGAACGGCGGCTGGCCCCAGCGCTTCCCGCTGTCGGGCGGCTTCCAGAACCATGGCCACGCCGACTACACCGGCTACATCACCTTCAATGACGGCGTCGTCGACGAGAACATCAAGTTCCTGATCATGGTCTGGCAGACCCTGGGCGACAAACGCGTGCTGGATCCGATCAAGCGCGCCATGGACGTCTATATCGCCGCCCACCAGCCGATGCCGCAGCCCGGCTGGGGCCTGCAGCACACCGTGGCCGACCTGAAGCCGGCCGGCGCGCGCACCTACGAGCCCAAGGCCTTCGCCAGCCATACGACGGCCGGCAACCTCGAAAACCTGATGGACTACTATCAGCTGACAGGCGACCCCAAGTATCTGGACCGCATCCCCGAGACCATCGACTGGCTGGCCGGCCTGAAGCTCGACGACAAGATCGCCCCGGGCAAGGCGCGCTACCCCACCTTCATCGAGATCGGTACGAACGAGCCCCTGTACGTCCACCGCCGCGGGTCCAACGTGTTCAACGGCGAGTACTTCGTCGACAAGACCTGGGAAAACACGATCGTCCATTACTCGTCGTTCCGCGCGGTGGCGATCGACAAGCTGCGCAAGCGCTACGAGACATTGAAGGCCACGCCGCCCGAGATCGCCAGCAAGGACTCGCCACTGAAGGTGAAGGGCGGCAGCCGCGCTCTGCCGAAATATTTCACGACCAAGGACATCTCGGTGTCCGACCTGAACGTCGGCGCCTTGAGGACCAGCGAAAAGACCACCGACGCCGAGGCGGCCAAGCTGATGGCGCAGCTGAACGCCGAGGGCTGGTGGCCGACCGAGATGAAGGCGGTCAGCAACCCCTATATCGGCGACGGCTCGATGACCGTGACCCCGGGCGAGTTCTCGCAGACCCGCGTGGGCGACCCGACCGACACCTCGCCCTACCTCGCCGACGCGCCCAAGCCGGGCATCTCCACCGGCGCCTATATCGAGAACATGGCGGCCCTGATCCGCTACGTGACGGCCTAGTTCGGACCGTGGACACGCGCCGCCCGCGCGTGTCCCCGGTCCACGGCCGGTCATTGCTCGAGCGCAAGCTCAGGGCGTCGCGGCTAGCCGCTTGCGCATGAACCACCGCGGATAGAACGGCGCCGGGCCGTCCATCTCTCCAAACACCTCGAAACCCAGTCGCTCGTAGAACGGCCGGGCCTGGAAGGCGTAGGTGTCCAGCCACATCAGGTGGCAGCCCCGCGCCCGCGCCTCGGCCTCCGCGCGGGCCATCAGATTGGTCCCGACGCCCGTCCCACGCAGGGCCTCCGGCACCACGATCATGTCGATATAGAAAGCGCCCCACGGCGACTGGCCCCACAGACCGCCCAACACGGCGTGTTCGCCCGGCGCCGTGATCAGCAGGGCGAAGTCCTTGTTGTCGGGCGGCCCCACCGTCTTGCCGGTGAAGGCGCGCAGCACGGCCAGGCCCTGCTGGTAGGAGTCCAGCGTGGGCTGGTCGGTCTGGCGGATGACGGGCTTGAAGACCATGAGGGGACGCTAGCCCAACTCTCCTCACCCGTGAAACGGGGGAGGTGGCTCGGCGCGAAGCGGCGAGACGGAGGGGGCGTCGTAGGCGGCCGGACGCCCCCTCCGTCACGATGCGTATCCGCATCGCGCAACCTCCCCCGCGATGCGGGTGAGGAAAGCTGGCGTAACGACCCTTGATCCTGCGGTCGAGCCGATTAGGTTGCCTTCAAACAAATGTTTGCAAGGAGCCGCCGTGGCCGAAGCCTTCATCTGCGACGCCGTCCGCACCCCGATCGGCCGGTACGGCGGGGCGCTGTCAGGCGTACGAGCCGACGACCTGGCGGCGGTCCCTTTGAAGGCCTTGATGGCCCGCAACGGCGGCGTGGATTGGGGCGTGCTGGACGACGTGGTGCTGGGCTGCGCCAACCAGGCCGGCGACGACAACCGCAACGTCGCGCGGATGGGCGCGCTGCTGGCCGGCCTGCCGACCACCGCCTCGGGCTCGACGGTCAACCGGCTGTGCGGCTCGGGCCTGGACGCCCTGGGCGTGGCCGCCCGCGCCATCAAGTCCGGCGAGGCCCAGCTGATGATCGCCGGCGGCGTCGAGAGCATGAGCCGCGCGCCGTTCGTGATGGGCAAGGCCGACAGCGCCTTCTCGCGCAACGCCGAGATTTTCGACACCACCATCGGCTGGCGCTTCGTCAATCCTGCCATGCGCAAGGCCTATGGCGTGGATTCCATGCCCGAGACCGCCGAGAACGTCGCCGACGACTGGAAGATCAGCCGCGCCGACCAGGACGCCTTCGCCCTGCGCAGCCAAGACCGCGCCGCCGCAGCCCAAGCCTCGGGGCGGTTCGAGGCCGAGATCGTCCCGGTCACCCTGCCCCAGCGCAAGGGCGACCCTATCGTGGTCTTGAAGGACGAGCATCCGCGCGCCACCACGATCGAGGCCTTGTCGGCGCTGAAGCCCATCGTCCGCCCCGACGGCACGATCACCGCCGGCAACGCCTCGGGCGTCAATGACGGCGCCGCGGCCTTGATCGTCGCCTCCGAGGCGGCCGCCAAGGCCCACGGCCTGACACCCCGCGCCCGCATCCTGGGCGTCGCGGCGGCCGGGGTCGAACCCCGGGTGATGGGTATCGGGCCCGTGCCGGCGACGCGGAAGCTGCTGGCGCGCCTGGGCCTCTCCATCGGCGACATCGACGTGGTCGAGCTGAACGAGGCCTTCGCCGCCCAGGGCCTGGCGGTGCTGCGCGACCTGGGCCTGCCCGACGACGGCGAGCACGTGAACCCTCACGGCGGCGCCATCGCCCTGGGCCACCCGCTGGGCATGAGCGGCGCGCGCCTGGGCCTGACCCTTGTCGAGGAGCTGCACCGCCGCGGCGCCCGCTACGGCCTGGCGACCATGTGCATCGGCGTGGGCCAAGGCATCGCGATGGTGGTGGAGCGGGTCTAGCGCCCCGCCGCCTTGATCGCCTTTTCAAGCGTCGCGCGCCGGACCTCGAACCCCTCGGCCGCCGAGGCTTCCTCGGCGTCCAGCGCCGCCCGGCGCTCGGCGAAGGCCAGTTCCGAGGCCTCGACCTCGTCCTCGACCGCTTCCAGCTCGGCCTTTAGCGCCTCCAGTTTCTCGGCTCGCGCCGTCTCGGCCTTGGACGGCTTGCGGCGGGCCTTGGCGGGCAAGGCCTTCAGCGCCGCGCCCAGGCCGCCGGCCGCAGTGGTGATGACGGTCTCCGGCGCGGCCACGGCGGCGGCGTGGTTCACCCCTTCGGCGATCTCCTTGGCCGTGCCGTCCTTGAACAGGTCGCGGCCGACGTCCCAGGCCTCCAGAGCCTTGGCGCGCGAGGTTACGGCCACGGTGTAGTCGTGGAGTCCGTCGGACCAGGAGAAAACCTTGAGTTTGCGCGCCATGCCTTCCGAACGGCGGATCACCTGAGCCGTTCCGAAGGTTGGCCTTAGGAACCCCATGCGCCGCCGACGGCTTCTTTCCTTCACAGCGGATGGAGGACGACGATGCCCCAGGGCGACAAGTCGAAATACACCGACAAGCAGGAGCGCAAAGCCGACCACATCGCCGAAGGCTATGAGGCGCGCGGCGTCTCCGAGGCGGAGGCCGAGCGACGGGCCTGGGCGACGGTCAATAAGGATGACGGCGGCGGCAAGAAGCCTGGCGGCTCGGGCCGAGGCCAGGACACCGGCCATCCAGCCTCCCACAAGGGCGGTGAAAAGGGCGGCCAGGCGGCGGCGTCACGCACCGCGGCCGAACGCTCTGCCTCGGCCAAGAAGGGCACGGCGACCCGCAAGCGCAACGCCGAACAGCACAAGCATCACTGAGAGGGTTCATGACCGACAAGATCAACAGTCCCGGCCGCGAGGCCAACGAGGCCCTGCCCGCCGGCGAACGTCCGGGCCTAGTGTCGGAGAAGGACACCAAGAAGACGGGTGAAAAGTCGCGCGAGGCGGCCGGCCCGGATGGCGGAGACGCCGCCGAGGTGGGGAACACGTTCAAGAACAGCCCGGGCGGCCGGGTCTAGGCGTCGGTTGAAGCTGGGCGACAGGCGCGTGCGCCTGTCGCCGGCAGCGGGCTCTGCCTCAGGACTTGCTCAGATCCATCCCCAGCGTCGGCCCGATCCCGTCGGGATGCTCGCCGAACGGATTGTCGGACCGTCGCTTGGCCACGGCCTCCAGCTTGCGGCGCAGGTCCTCGTCCAAAGCGAGTTCCGCCGTGGGGATCGGATCGTCCTCATCGACCGGATCATCGACGATCGAGGCCGCAAGCACCTGGCGCAGGCGCGCGCCGAAGCGGGCGTCCTCGGGCGTATCGGGCGCGGGCGGATCGGCCAGGAATTCCAGGACCTCCTCCAAAGCGGTGTCGTTATCGACGCGGTCGGTCACGGGCGGTCTCCAAGCCAGGATGCACTGCTGATGCAACGGCCACGAACCCATCACGGTTGCGCAGTCCCGCCGACCGGCCCTAGACAGGCCAACCGATCTCTCTGTGGACGCCCGACCATGGCCTGGACCCGCCTCTACGAAGAAGCCGAGCCGCAGCGCGTCAATCGCTGGCTGGCCCAGAACGGCGTCTGCTCGCGCCGCGAGGCCGAGGCCCTGATCACCCAGGGCCTGGTGTCGATCGACGGCCTTCGGGTCGATGATGTCGGCCGCAAGATCGAGCCCGGCCAGACCCTGGTGCTGTCCGACCGCGCCCAGGCCCAGTTGGAAGGCGCCCTGACGGTGATGATCCACAAGCCGATCGGGATCGTCTCCGCCCAGCCAGACACCGGACAGGTGCCCGCCGTGCGGCTCCTCACGCGCGAGGCGCTGTTCGGCCAGAGCCCGGTCATCCCCGGCTTCAGCAACAACCTGGCCCCCGTGGGTCGCCTCGACATGGATTCGCGCGGCCTGCTGATCCTGTCGGAGGACGGCGTGGTGGCCAAGGCGGTGATCGGTCCGGCCTCGGAGATGGAAAAGGAATATCTGGTCTGGGTCGACGGCTGGATCACCGACGAAAAGCTGGCCCTGCTGCGCCATGGCCTGGAACTGGACGAGCGCCAGCTGCGGCCCGCGCAGGTCGAGGTCGTCGGCCGCCAGCAGCTGAAGTTCATCCTCCAGGAAGGCCGCAACCGCCAGATCCGCCGGATGTGCGAACTGGTCGAGCTGATCGTGGTCGATCTGCTGCGTGTCCGCATCGGCGACCTGATCCTGGGCGACCTGCCCGAGGGTCGCTGGCGTCCGCTGACCGCCGCCGAACGCAACAGTCTGATCACGCCCGACCGCTGAGCGCTCTGTTGACCGCCAACCCCGGCGGAGGCAGGGTCGCAATACCTCTTGGGGGATCGCGCCGAGAGGCTTAAGCCGGTCGTCTCGTTGCTTTCGGCCCGCCGCTTTCAGTTCACACAGCCATGATCGCCATCACGCCCGCCATCGCCAAACCGGTCCGCAAGAAGAACCGCAACCGCCACCGCAAGCCGGTGCGCGCGCTGCGGACCGTCCTGCCGGCCATCGCCATCGGCGTGGCGGTCGCGATCGTCGGCCAGGGCGTGATCCGCGCCATGGCGATCAAGCCCGCCGCGCCCGCCGCGACCGCGCCGCTGCGGATGGACAATCCGCGCTTCACCGGCACGCTGAAGGACGGACGGGCCTTTCTGATCACCGCCTCCTCCGCGACCCGCGACCTCAACAACGCCGACCAGGTGTTTCTGAAAAATCCGCAGCTTACCCGCGGCTACGGCTCGCCGGCCCCCACCCACGTGGTCTCCAAGGAGGGCGTCTATCAAGAGGAGAAAGGCTCGCTGCTGCTGACCGGCGACGTCAAGATCGACAACGGCCAGGGCTATCAGTTCGCCTCGCAGAAGGCGCTGATCGACACCAACACCGGCGACCTGGTGGGCGGGGCGGCGGTCGAGGGCGCGGGCCCGAACAGCGGCTCGGTCCGGGCCGACGACTACTCGGTCAGCGACAAGGGCGACCGGGTGGTGTTCAAGGGCCGGGTGCGCACGCGCCTCACGCCGCAACAGTGACCACGCCAAGGCCGAAGGGACGTGGAACCAGGCTCAGCGTCTGCTTCCTCTATATCGCCCAGACCCACCAGATCCTGCACAGCCTGCCGATCGCCATCGCCCTGGCCAAGGGCTGGCCGGACATCGACGTCCATATCGCCACCACGACCCAGGAGCACCTGGACTACGTGCGCGAACTGCTCGACGCCTTGAACGTCCCTCCGATCCCTTCGCGCCTGCTGCCGCCGACCTGGCTGCGGAACCTGCGGCTGAAGGGCGCCAGCACGCCGCCCAAGGCGCTGATGCTGGCGGCCAACGCCCGGCGGCTGGCGCGATACGACGCCATCGTCACCCCCGAGCGCACCACCGCCCTGCTGCGCAAGCTGGGGGTGAAGGACACCAAGCTGGTCTACACTCAGCACGGCGCGGGCGATCGCGGCGGGCCGTTCGAGCCGCGTCTGAAGCAGTTCGACCTGGTCATGGCCGCCGGCCCCAAGCAGCGCGATCGCATGCTGGACGAGGGCTGGGTCACGCCTCAGACCTGCGCCATGGTCGGCTATCCCAAGTTCGACATCATCGACGCCCTGCCCGGCTCGCCCCTGCCGACCTTCCCTCAGGCCAAGCCGCTGGTGCTCTACAACCCGCACTTCCACCCCACCCTCGGCTCGTGGCCGCGATGGGGCCGGCAGATTCTCGAGCGGTTCGCGGCGGACGAACGTTACAATCTGATCTTCGCGCCCCATATCCGCCTCTTCGAGGGCGCGGACCCCAGAACGATCGAGGCCTTGGCCCCGTTCGTCGATCATCCGCGCATCCATCTAGACCTGGGCGGGCCGGCGGCGATCGACATGACCTACACCCGCGCGGCCGACATCTATCTGGGCGACGTCTCCAGCCAGATCTACGAGTTCCTCCGCACGCCCAAGCCCTGCCTGTTCCTCAACGCCAGCGACGCCGACTGGCGCGACGACGAGAGCTTCCACCACTGGCGCTACGGCCCGGTTCTGGAGGGCGTGGACGACGTGGACGACGTGGTCCAGGCCGTCGCCTCGGCCGCGCGCGGCCACGGTGACTATGTCGAGGCGCAGAAGCGCGGCTTCGCCGAGAGCTTCGACCTGCGGGACACCCCCTCTTCGGTCCGCGCCGCCCAGGCGATCGTCGACCGCTTGCCGGTGATGAAGCACCGCGCCAGATGAACAACGATTCCAAGGTCTTGAAGCGAGTTCTGGCCAATGCCGGAACCCTGCTCGGAGGCCGTACCGTCAACGCCATCGTCAGCCTCGCCTACATCGCCCTGACCGCGCGCGGCCTGGGCGCGGTGCAGATGGGCGTGCTGGTTCTGATCAACGCCTACGCCCAGTTCCTGGGCGACGTGGCCAAGTTCCAGTCCTGGCAGACGGTGCTGCAATACGGGACCGGGCCGCTGCTGACCGGCGATCGTCCCCGCTTCCAGCAGGTCCTGCGCTTCACCCTGCTGCTGGACCTGATCGGCGCGACCGTGGGGGTCTTGCTGGGCGTCGGCGGCGCCCTGATCCTGGGCTCGACCCTGGGCTGGCCGCGCGAACTGGCGCCGGCGGCGGCGCTCTACGCCCTGTCGATCGCCATGATGACCTCGGCCACCTCGGTGGGCCTGCTGCGCCTGTTCGACCGGTTTCGCTTCCTGGCGGGCGAGCAGGCGGTCAGCTCGATCGTCCGGCTGGCCGGCTGCGCCCTGGCCTTCGCCCTGGACGCGCCGATCGGCTGGTTCTTGGTCGCCTGGGCGGCCGGCACCGTGGCTTCGTTCCTGTACGTGATGGGCGTGGCCCTGTGGGACCTGGCGCGCCGCGGCCTGCTGAAGGGTTTCACCTTCCGGGGGCCGACCAGCGAAGGTCTGCCCGGCGTCTGGCGTTTCGCCTGGGCCACCAATTTCAGCGGCACGCTGGACACCGCCTTCACCCATGTCATCACCTTGGTGGTCGGCGCGGTGCTGGGCCCCGCCCAGGCCGCGCTGTGGCGCGTGGGTCGGCAGGTCGCCGACGGCATGGCCAAGCCGGCCAAGCTGCTGACCCCCGCCCTCTATCCGGAACTGGCCAAGATGCGCGCCACCGGCGGCGAGGCGGCCATGCGCAAGCTGGCCGGCCAGATCGGCCTGATGGGCGGCGCGGTAGCGGGCTTGCTGCTGCTGGTCTCGATGCTGTTCGGCGCCACCATACTGACGCTGGTGATGGGAAAGCCGTTCGCGGCCGCCGCGCCGATCATGACCTGGCAAGTGGCCGCCGCCGCCATCGGCGTCCTGGCCCTGCCGCTGGAGCCCATGCTGGTCTCGATGAACCAGGCGGGCGTCGCCTTGCGGGTGCGGCTGGCGGTCTGCGTCGTCTACCTGGCGGCGCTGGTTCCGATCATCAAGGTCCTGGGCCTGACCGGCGCCGGAGCCGCCCTTGTCGGGGCGGCCGCCGCCATGGCGCTGGGCATGTTCTGGGCTCTCCGCCGCAGCCTCGCCCGCTCCACCACCGCCAAAGCCGACGAACAAACTTGCGCCAACAATGAAAACGGCGCCAAAGGCCTCTCGCAATGATTACTCCGACATCCTCCTCGCGAACCGTGAGATTCGCTGATTTCCCCACCCTGACGGCCGCGCTCGATTTCGCCGCGACCGGCGAGACCGGGGTCAACCTCTATTCGCTGCGCGGCGAACTGGTCGAGGCCCTGCCCTACGCCAAGCTGCGCGAACAGGCCTTGGGCCTGGCCGAGCGCCTGCTGGCGACCGGCGCCAGGCCGGGCGAAAGCGTTGGCCTGATCGCCGACACCGAGGCCGACTTCGTGCGCGCCTTCTTCGCCTGCCAGTACGCGGGCCTGGTCCCCGCGCCCCTGCCGCTGCCCGCGCCGCTGGGCGGCCGAGAGGCCTATGTCGAGCAGATCGCCCGCATGCTGGTTTCGGCCCACGCCAGGCGGCTGATCGGCCCCACGGGCATGAAGGACTGGGTGGCCGAGATCGCCGCCAAGACGCCTTTGGACTTCTCCGGAGCCTTGGCCGACCTGCCGGAATCGGCTGGCGCGGCCCTGCCCGAGATCCTTCCGGACAATACCTGCTACCTGCAGTTCTCGTCGGGCAGCACGCGCTTCCCGACGGGGGTGCTGGTCACCCACCGGGCCCTGATGGCCAACGCCGTGGCCATCACGCGCGACGGCCTGCAGGTGCGTCCCACCGACCGCGCCGTCTCGTGGCTGCCGCTGTATCACGACATGGGCCTGATCGGCTTCCTGCTCAGCCCCATGACCAGCCAGATGACGGTCGACCTGCTGCCCACCGGCGCCTTCGTGCGCCGGCCGCTGCTGTGGCTGGACCTGATCACCAAGAACGGCGGCACGATCAGCTACAGCCCGACCTTCGGTTACGAGCTGTGCGCCCGCCGCGCCGAGGTGGCGTCGATCGAGCACCTGGACCTTGCCAAGTGGCGCAGCGCCGGCCTCGGCGGCGACATGATCCGCACTGGTCCGCTGCGCGCCTTCGCCGAGCGGTTCGCCAGCGTCGGCTTCTCCGACAAGGCCTTCGTCGCCAGCTATGGCATGGCCGAGGCGACCCTGGCCCTGTCGATGGCCCCGCTGGGCGGCGGCCTGAAGACCGAGCGTCTGGACGTCGAGCGCCTGGAGCAGCACGAGGCCGTCCTCACCGACGACACCGAGCGCTCGCGCGAGTTCGCCCGCAACGGCCCGGCCCTGCCCGGCCACGAGTTGGAAGTGCGCGACGAGACCGGCGCGGTCCTGCCCGAGCGCGGCGTGGGTCGCATCTACGCACGCGGCCCCAGCCTGATGCGCGAGTATTTCGAACAGCCCCAGGAGACCACCCGCGTGCTGTCGGCCGACGGCTGGCTGGACACTGGCGACCTGGGCTACCTGATCGATGGCGAGATCGTCATCACCGGCCGCGGCAAGGACCTGATCATCCTCAACGGCCGCAACATCTGGCCGCAGGACCTGGAATGGACCGCCGAGGCCGAGGTCGAGGGTCTGCGCAGCGGCGACGTGGCGGCCTTCTCGGCGCCCGACGACGCCGGCGGTGAGGAACGCGTGATCGTCCTGGTCCAGGCGCGCGGCGGCGACGCCGACACGCGCGCGGCCCTGGTCGAGAAGATCACCGGCGTCCTGCGCCTTCGTCACCAGGTCGAGACCCAGGTCCAGTTGGTCGGGGCCCATGCCCTGCCCCAGACCTCGTCGGGCAAGCTGAGCCGCTCCAAGGCCAAGGCCGCATATCTGGCCGGCGCCTACGCCCCGACAGAGCGCGCCTGACATGAGTCCGGCCCGGATCGGGGCCACCACCCGGGAAAAGCTGGTCGCCATCACCGGCGCCACGGGCTTCCTGGGCCGTCGCCTGGTCAAGGTTTTGGCCGAGCAAGGCTGGACCGTCCGCATCCTGGCCAGACGGGACACCGCCGATCCTGCCTGGACGGGCCTGGAGCCCCAGCTGGTGATCGGCGATCTGGCCAACGCCGCCGCCCTGGCCGCCCTTTGCGACGGCGCGGAGGTGGTCGTCCACGTGGCCGGCCTGATCAAGGCGCGGGACCGGGCGACGTTCGACCGGGCCAATGTCGAGGGATCGCGACACGTCGCTCAGGCGGCCAAGGCGGCCGGCGCGCGACTCATCCTGGTCTCCAGCTTGGCCGCCCGCGAGCCGCAATTGTCCGACTACGCCGCCAGCAAGCGTGGCGGAGAAGACGCAGCCCGCGAGATTTTTGGCGGTGATCTGACCATTGTCCGTCCCCCGGCCATCTACGGCCCAGGGGACTGGGAGACGTTCAGACTGTTCAAAATGGCTTCGGAGGCGGCTTTTTTGCCCGTTTTGGACCCAAAAGCCCGTATGGCCTGGATCCATGCCGACGACGCCGCGGCGCGTATCGCCCATTTGGTCAAAACGCCGCGCCCCGGGCTGCTCAGCTTGTCGGACGACCGGCCACAGGGGTATGGCTGGATCGAACTCATGCAGGCCGCGTCCAAAGCGGTCGGCGCGGCGCCAAGACTGGTCCGCATCCCCTCGGGAGCGATCAAGGCTTTGGCGCTTTTGTCAAAATGGACGTCAATCGCTACCGGAAAAGACACAATTCTCACGCCCGGCAAGGCTCGGGAGTTGCTTCACGGCGATTGGGCCCTATCTAGCAACGATCCGATTCCGGACTTTCCCGCCGTGAGATACTCTCTCGAAGCGGGATTCGCGCAAAGCGTGCGCTGGTATCGTTCGGAAGGCTGGCTGAAGGATAAAAGGTCTCGAAAATAGCCTAATGCGGCGAATTTTCTGTCGAGACGGCTGTTACAATTCGGTTATGTAGGACATTGGTCGGGGATATCGTCGCGTCGATGGAAGCTGTTACGGATCTCACTTTGCGTGAAATCGGCTTGGCCACGGGCAAAGTGCTCGGGCGCTCTGTCGATGTAACGAACGACACCCATATCGGCCGCGATCTGGCCGTCGATTCCCTGGCCTTGATGAACATCATCATGGAGCTCGAAGACACCTTCGATATCTCCATTCCTCTGGATCGCCTGGCTTCGGTGGAAACCGCCGGAGATCTCGCTTCCCTGATTAAAGACCTTCGGAATAGGGCCTAAGCCATGGGGCTGTTCGACAAGCACCTCGCGTATCGCGACGCTTACAACGCGATCCGGCAAGCCGGCGCCGATCCCTTCAGCGTGCGCTTCGACGCCGTCGTTTCGCCGACTGAAGGCGTGATCGACGGCAAGCGCACGATCCTGCTGGGCACAAACAACTATCTTGGTCTCACCTTCGACGAGCAGGCGATCGCCTCTTCGGTCAAGGCAGTCCAGGAACGCGGCACCGGCACCACCGGTTCCCGCATCGCCAACGGCAGCTTCGAGGCTCACGTCGAGCTCGAGGAAGCCCTGGCCAAGTTCTACAAGCGCAAGCACGCCATGGTGTTCACCACCGGCTACCAGGCCAATCTGGGCGTGCTGTCGACGCTGGTCGGTCGCGGCGACCACCTGATCCTGGACGCCGACAGCCACGCCTCGATCTATGACGGCGCGCGCCTGGGCCATGCCGAGGTCATTCGCTTCCGCCACAATGACCCGGAAGACCTGTACAAGCGCCTGCGCCGCATGAAGGACGTTCCGGGCGAGCGCCTGATCGTCGTCGAAGGCATCTATTCGATGATCGGCGACACCGCGCCGCTCAAGGAAATCGCCGCCGTGAAGCGCGAGTTGGGCGGCTATCTGCTGGTCGATGAAGCCCACTCGATGGGCGTGCTCGGCGAACACGGCCGCGGCCTGGCCGAACTGGCCGGGGTCGAGGAAGACGTCGATTTCATCGTCGGCACCTTCTCCAAGAGCCTGGGCGCCATCGGCGGCTTCTGCGTCTCGGACATGGACGACTTCGACGTCATGCGGGTCACCTGCCGTCCGTACATGTTCACCGCCTCGCTGCCGCCGGCCGTGGTCTCCTCGACCGTGACCGCCCTGCGCCGCCTGGAAGAGCAGCCCGAGCTGCGTCACAAGCTGATGGCCAACGCCCGCCGCCTGTACGACGGCTTGAGCGGCATGGGCTACATCACCGGCCCGACCTCCAGCCCGATCGTGGCGATCACCATGCCCGACACCGAGCGCGCGATCGGCATGTGGAACGCCCTGCTGCAGAACGGCGTCTACCTGAACCTGGCCCTGCCGCCCGCCACGCCGGACAGCCGTCCGCTGCTGCGCACCAGCGTCAGCGCCGCCCACAGCTTCGAGCAGATCGACCAGGTTCTGGCCGTGTTCGCCGAGATCGGCGCGGCCATGGGCCTGATCGAAGCGCCGCTGAAGCGCGTTTCGGCCTAAGGCCGCCCCGATCTTCTGAAACGCAAAAGGCCCGAGGGAAACCTCGGGCCTTTTCGCTTTTGGGACCGGGGACATGCCCTTGCGGCGTGTCCCCAAACCTTGGCGCCGTGGATGCTGATGGGGACACGCCGCAAGGGCGTGTCCCCGCTAAACCTTGGCCTTGGCTTGCGCCTGGCGCTGCCGCCAGAGCCGCCACAGCACCCCGGGCGCGGCCAGCACCGGATGGCGCTCGCGCCACGGCGTCAGGGCCACCGGCATGCCGGTATGGCGCTCGATCTTCCAGGCCGCGTAGCGCGCCGCCCCGTCGAAGGTGAAAGCCGCCTTGATCAGGCGGGCGTAGTTCAAGGGTCGCCCCAGGCGCCTGCGCAGCCGCCAGGCGGCCTGGATATGCTTGCGGTCCTGCTCGTTCAGCGCCGGCTGCACCGAGCCGTCGGCCTCGACGTCCAGCAGACCTTCCTCGCGCCAGCAGGCGATCAGCAGGCGGTGATAGCGCGCGACATCGAAGCTCAGGATCGAGCGCTCGCGCCCGCCCTTCTCGACGCGGAACTCGGCGGCGTAGGTCTGCTGGAACAGCGCCGACCAATAGGCCTCGGAAGGTCCTTCCGCGGGTCCCAGGGCGGCGGCGAAACGGGCGGCCGTACGGGCCGCGTCGGCCACGGCCTCGACCACCTGCTCGGCGGTCGCCGGGTCGGCGCTCCACACCAGGCCGGCGGGCTGGACGAAGCGGGCCCAGATGGTGGTGTCGATCCCCTGCCCGCGCGTCGCCGCCTGGAACTGGGCCAGGGTCATGGTCGCGACCTTGGCGCGCAGCACCTGACCGTCGACCTCCAGCTCATGATAGCTGACGTCGGGCCAAAGCAGTCTGGTGGCCAGGCCGCGAAGGCCGGGACGGACGTGCTGGGTCAGCACATAGAAGTCCAGCACCCCGTCCATCTCGCCGGTGCGCAGGATCGAGCCGTAGAACAGCACCGCCAGCGGCGTCTCGAACCGGTCGAGCAGCTTGGTCGCGAGGACCAAGGCCTGCGGCGGCGCGGGCGCCAGCAGCTCCCCGCCCACCAGGCTGGCGACAGCCCCGGTCATCCCGCCAGGAACCTCAGCGTCGGGGCCTGGACCACGGTCAGCCCGCCGGCCCCGTCATAGACGTCGCCGTCCACGACCAGCGGCTGATCGGTGGTGATCCGCAGCTTCGAGGCGTCGCCGCGGCGGTAGCCATGGCGGGGCGACCAGGCCGACTCCTTGCCAGCCAGCAGGGCCGGAAAGGCGCCCGGCAACCGCCGGGGCGGCGCGTCGACATCCAGGAACTTGAGCCCCTCGCGCGGCGTGCCGAACGGCTTGACCCCAAGGGGCAGGCGCTTGAGCGTGGTGGCCAGCACCAGGAACCGGTCGGCCGTTCGCTTTTCCTCGCCATCGATGGCCAGGCACATCGGCACGCCGGCCCGCCACTGGTCGCGCTTGCCGCCCATGACCGTGCCGATCAGGGCCCCCATCACGCTCATGCCGACCGAAATGCCGTGGAAGGCCCCCATCTTGTGGACGCTATGAGCCAGGTTGGTGGCGCGCACGAACGCGCCCAGGCCGAACACGAAGCCTAGCAGGCTGGGCCGACCGTCGTCCCAGCGCACCGCCAGCGGCGCGCGGTGCTTGATCACGGCGCTGCCGGACTTGACCGCCGCCATGGCCTTGGCCAGGGTCCAGTCGCGCGGCACGCCCAGGTCGATGGCCAGCACGTTGGTCTTGCCCGACGGGATCAGGGCGATCAGCGGCATGGCCTCGCCGAAGATGGGCGCGGCCAGGCTGAGAACGTCGCGGATCGTGCCGTCGCCGCCGTCGATGACCAGCAGGTTCACGCCGCATTGGGCGAAGGCCTGGAGATCCTGCTCCAGCGCCTCCGGCGTGGCCGGCTCGACCAGCAGCACCGCGTCGGGCGTCGCCCCCCCAGGTCCACTGGAATCGACGCGCCCGATATTGGCGTGGCTCATCGGATTGCGGACGACGCCGACACGCATCAGCGCGACAACCAGGAAACGACGGCCCCCTTCGGGACCATCAGGGCTTGAAGGATCTGCGCGGCGTGCACGACCAGACAGATCGCCGTCCAGACCGCCACCGCCAGGAACCCGATGTCGGGACGCCCGGCCAGCAGCGCAAGGGTGAGCATGATCAGGTTGGGGTTGCGACGGGCGGTGAGCAGCCGGAAGAAGCTGTCAAACGGCCGCCAGGCGTGCATCTCGACCTTGAACAGCGCCAGGAAGATCCCCTCCTCCACCCGCTGCAGCACATAGCCGCCGACGATGACCGCCAGGGCCAGCGCGCCGTGCGGCATCGTCAGGCCCACCGCCCCGACGCCCACGTACCAGGCCCACCACCAGAACGGCGGGTGGACAAGGTCGATACCGTGGTCGAAGACATTGCCCCACTTGGACGAGGTCAGGGTCACCCGCGCCAGCTTGCCGTCGACCGTGTCGAGGAAGGTCATGATCCAGGCGCAGACCAGGCCCCAGCCGAACTCGCCGATCCAGAACAGCCAGAAGGCCGCCAGCACCATCACGAAGCCGATCAGGGTCACCTGGTTCGGGGTCATTTTCGCCAGGGCGCACCAGCGGGTGACGATCCGGGCGGGCGTGGGCCACACATACTTGGTCACCAGGTCGGTGACGCCCTTGTACGAGCCCTGGAACAGCCGTTTCTCGACCGCCACGCGGGTTTCGGGCGTCAGGCGCTCCAGCACCGGCGGCTCGCGCTTGCGCAGGGCGCTGTTGTAGGCCGAGCCCAGCTCCAGGGCCGTCAGGCGGGTCGCGGCCAAGGCCGTGACGTCCTCGCCGGTGTCGAGCCGCACGATCGCCTCACGGGCCTGGGCGGCTGGAACATTGACAGCCACCACGCGCCCGGCCTCGTCGACCAGCGCCACGCCGGGCCGACCGGCCAGGGCCTTGATCAGCGATTCGTCGAACACCCATCCGGCATCGACCACGATCACGTCGCCGGTGATGAAGACGGTCTCCGGACCGGCCTCGACCAGGCCCACGCGGCGATAGATGCGCGACAGCCGCTCGGCGGAGCTCATTCCCCAGAGGCGCGTTTTCAGCTGCCCGACCGTGACGGCGGACGGGCCGGTCGCCTCATCTGGATGATTTTCCACGCTCACGATAGACAACCCCTTGAAACCTGGGGCGATTGATAAGCAGCTTCGGCCCCTTCCGCCAGAATCCGTGAACCAAACTTGTCGATATTCCGCTTAGCGCACCTCTCGGATCTTCACCTGCCGCCGCCGGAAGGGGCGTTCGGCTGGCGAGATCTGCTGTCCAAACGACTGCTGAGCCGGATCGCCTGGCGGCGAAAGCATCGCGAACATCAGCCAGGGGTGCTGGCCGCGATCGTCGCCGACCTCAAGGCCCACGCGCCCGACCACATCGCCATCACCGGCGACCTGACCAACTTCGCCTCGTCCGTAGAGCATCACGCCGCCCGCACGTGGCTGGAAGCGCTGGGGCCCGCGCGGGAGATCACCGTCAGCCCCGGCAATCACGACGCCCTGGTCGAGGCCAAGGGCGACGGCGAGCCGTTCGTCGCCTGGACGCCCTGGCTGGGCGACGACGACGCGGCGACCTTCCCGCGGGTGCGGGTCCGCGACGGCGTGGTGCTGTTCAACCTCTGCTCGGCCGTGCCCACCGCCCCGCACCTGGCCACCGGCCGACTCGGACAGGCGCAGCTGGACCGCCTGGATGCCCTGCTGGGCGATCCCGCCTATCGCGACGCCTTCCGTGTGCTGCTGATCCATCACCCGCCGATCCCGGGCGCGGTGTCCAAGCGCAAGTCGCTGGAGGACCAGGACGCCCTGCGCGCCTTGCTGGCCCGCCACGGCGCGGACCTGGTGCTGCACGGTCATGCCCACGAGGCGATGGTGGCCACGGCGCCGGGGCCGGACGGCGCGATGATACCCGTGCTGGGCGTGCCCTCGGCCTCGGCCGTCGGCCTTCTGGGCCATCCGGCGGCGCGCTGGCACAGTGTCGAGATCGATCGCCGTTCCGACGGCGGCGTCGAGGTGAAGGTGGTGGCGCGCGGCCTGGATCCGAAGACGGGCCAGCCGACCGAACTGAGTCGCTATGTCCTGACCCAGGCCGGTCGCGCGCCGGTTCAGCGCCCGTAACGCATCCGCAGTCGCAGCACGGTGTCGCCGGCCTTGGCCGTGAAGCGCGCGGCCTGGAACGTGGGGACGCCGACCTTGCTGGGGGCGTCGTTCGAGAAGGCGAAGCCTTCGACGGGCAAGCCGACGGCGTTGCGGTCGAAGTCCCGGTTGGCGTTGGCGTCATGATAGACGGTCACCGCGTAGGCGTCTGGCTTGGGAAGGTAGAAGCAGGCCTGGGTCACGGGAGCGTCGGCCTTGGTCCGAACCCGCAACAGCTTGCCGCGCGGCGCCAGGAACCGCCGGGGGTCGGAGGGATAGACGGTGATCGCCACCTCGCCTTGATCAGACTTCAGGCGGTCCACCTGGACGATCAGCCGGGTGCCGCTCGGCCTGCCCGCGCACGATCTGTCGGCGCTGGCGCCGGCCACGCCTTCTCCGCTCGCCAGGTCTTCCGCCGACGACGGTCCCGCCACGATAGCGAAAAGGGCCAGAACCGAAGCGAACAACGCGGATCGTACTTCCATGAAAAAGACGGCGTCCCTATTGTATGAGCGACGGCGGCAAACGCCTCGAGGCGAGGCCGAGATGACCAATCCCACCGCTGAGACTTTCGGCTTCCCGCGCACCAAGGTGGCCGAGACCGAGCGCTGGCTGGTGCTCGTGCGTCCCAAACAGCCGACATTCGGGTCGTTGGTGCTGGTATGCAAGGAATCGGTCGAAGCCTTCTCCCAGCTGAGTCCCGCCGCCTTCGCCGACCTCAAGACGGCGACCCAGGGTATCGAGCGCATGCTGGGCAAGGTGGTCGCATACGAGAAGATCAACTACCTGATGCTGATGATGGTCGACAAGGACGTGCATTTCCACGTGATCCCGCGCTACGCCGGGAGCCGTGAGCATGAAGGCCAGGTGTTCAACGACGCGGGCTGGCCCGCCGTTCCCGCGCTGGGATCGACGGTCGATCTGGACCTCGACGCCGCCGAGCGCCTGGCCCAAGCCCTGGCCCAGGTCTGGTCCGAAGCGTGAAGAGGCCCATTCCCACGCCGAACGGCACGTCGCGCTTCCGGTTGATCGACGCCTATCTGCTGCGCCTGCTGACCTGGCCGATCGTCGGCTGTCTGGGCGTGACGGTGGTCGCCCTGCTGCTGGAACGCGTCCTGCGCCTGCTGGACGTGCTGTCGCAAAGCAGCGCCCGTTTCGGCTACGTCACCTCCCTGGCCGTCAACCTGGTGCCGCACTATCTGGGCCTGGCCCTGCCGGTGGCGTTCTTCGTGGCGCTGTTCATCGTCATCACCAAGCTCAGCGACGGGTCGGAGATCGACGCCCTGCTGGCCAGCGGTCAGTCCTTGACCCGCATCGCCGCGCCGTTCGTGTGCGTAGGACTGTTCCTGACGATCTTCAGCCTGATCGTCTTCGGCTACATGCAGCCCTACAGCCGCTACGCCTATCGGGCCGTCATGCACGAGGCGATCAACGCCGGCTGGAACGGCAAGCTGAATGGCGGCTCGTTCATCGACCAGCCCAAGCTGCTGATGACCGCCGACGGCGCCGACGCCGCCGGCCAGCAGTTGACCCGGGTGTTCATCCGCCGCCTCGACGCCGCCGGCCGCGAAGAGGTGATCACGGCGGCCACCGCCGACCTGCGCGCGGCGCCTGATGGAAAGACCGTCATCATGCTGCTGCGCAAGGGCCAGCGGATCGGCGTCGACGCCCGCGGCGAGTACCGCATCCTGGTGTTCGATCAGTTCACCACCAACGTGCCCCTCGCGGGCGCCGCGGCCCTGCTGCGCGACCGCGGCGGCGACGAGCGCGAGCTGACCCTGAGCGAACTGGCCCGCCAGGCGAAGGCGCCCAATCCCGTCGTGCCGCGCGAAACGCTGCTGGCCGAACTCTACGGACGCCTCGCAAGAGCGGCTTTCCTGCCCTTCCTGCCGCTGCTGGCCTTCCCGCTGGGTCTGGCCGCCAAGCGCGGCAACCGCACGCCCGGCCTGATCATCGCCGGCGTCCTGCTGTTGGCCTTCCAGCACAGCCTGCAACTGGGCCAGAGCCTGGCGGAGTCGGGCAAGGCCATGCCGCTGGCGGCGATCGGCACGCCGTGGCTGATCTTCACGGGCCTGAGCCTCTGGATGTTCATCGGCAGCCGCAAGCGACCCGGCCAGACCCCTGTCACCGAGCTGATCCACAGCTTCGGCCTGGGCATCAAGCGCTTCCGCCGCATGTTCCGGTCCAAGTTCGAGCGGGCCCAGGCATGAAGATCCAGCTCTACGTTCTGCGCACGGTCGGCACGCGCGTGCTCGGCGCGGCCCTGATCCTGTTCTCGATCCTGCAGATCCTCGACCTGCTGGAGGTGACCACCGACATCCTCGACCGGGGCCTGGGCACGGCGGGGGTGCTGTACTACGCCGCCCTGCGCTCACCGCGCCTGATCGAACAGGTCGCCCCGATCGCCACCCTGGCCGGCGGGCTGTTCGCCTTCTCGCAGTTGGCCCGCGAAAGCGCGATCATCGCCATGCGCGCCACGGGCATCTCAGCCTATCGCATCGTCGCCATGGCCCTGCCCGTGGCCTTCATCGTGATGGCCATCGACTTCAGCTGCGCTCAGCTGATCGCGCCGCGCACCGATCCGGTGCTGGCCGACTGGTGGCGGGCCACCACGCCAGTCGCCGATCGCAAGGTTCCGGGTCCGCGCAGCTTCCGGGCCGGCGACGACCTGGTGATCGCCGCCGGGGCCTCGGCCGACGGCGCGACCCTGAACGCGGTGAACATCTATCGACGCGACAAGACCGGTCGGCTGATCGAGCGCATCGAGGCGCCGTCGGCCAGCTACGCCCGGGGCGCCGGCTGGACCTTGATCAAGCCAGTGATCGTCCGATTCAACGGCGAGCAGGCCAATGTCACGCCCGCCGCTCGGATGAGCTGGCCCTCTCCCCTGCACCGCCAGGACGTCCAGGCCCTGTTCGCCGACAGTCCCGTGCCCACCGCCGCCACGGCCCGCCGGGCCCTTCTGAACGGCGGCGGCGACCGCCCTGCGACCTTCTACGAGACCCGCCTGCTGGGCGCGTTCGCCGGGCCGATCGTATCGCTGGTGATGCTGCTGCTCAGCGCGCCGGTCGCCCTGGCCAATTTCCGCAGCGGCCAAGGCGCGATGCTGCTGACCGGCGGCCTGGCGGCCGGCCTGATCTTCCTGGTCGTCAACGGATTGCTCTCCGCCCTCGGCGAAGGCGGCTCGCTGTCTCCCCTCCTGGCCGTCTGGGGCGGCCCGGTCATCTTCTCCGCCCTCGCGATCTACGCGCTCGTTGTTCTGGAGGGCTAAATGCCGTTCGACGCCACCGTCTCCGACCTCAAGGTCGTTCCCGTCGCCTCCAAGTCGGAGCTGAAGCGCTTCATCGACCTGGCCAACCGGCTGAACGCCGGCGATCCCAACTGGGTCGTGCCGCTGATGTACGAGCGGATGGCCGCCCTGACGCCCAAGACCAATCCGTTCTTCGACCATGCCGACGTGCAGATGTGGCTGGCCGTGCGCGATGGTCGCGACGTGGGCCGGATCAGCGCCCAGATCGACCATCTGGCCACCGAGGACGGCGACGCCAGGGAAGCCAACGCCAAGACGGGCAACTTCGGCATGATCGCCGCCGAGGACGATCCGGCCATCTTCTCGGTGCTGTTCCGCACCGCCGAGGACTGGCTGAAGGCGCGCGGCTGCAATCGGGCCCTGGGACCGTTCAACCTGTCGATCAACGAAGAGGTCGGCCTGCTGGTCGACGGCTTCGACACCAAGCCGATGGTGATGATGGGCCATGACCCCCGCTACACCGCCGCTCGGGTCGAGGCGCAGGGATACGTCAAGGCCAAGGACGTCTACGCCTATGTCTGCGATCCCCGCGCCGCCCTGCCGCCCGTGGTCGTCCGCCGCGTCAAGCGCGGCCTGCCCGAGGGCGTGACCCTACGCGAGATGGACATGAGCCGCTATGACGAGGAGGTCAAAGCCCTGACCGACATCCTCAACGACGCCTGGTCCGGCAACTGGGGCTTCGTGCCCACCACCGAGGCCGAGACCGCCCAGTTGGGCAAGTCGTTGAAGGACGTGCTGGACAAGCGGCTGATCCTGTTCTCCGAGATCGACGGCGAGCCGGCCGGGTTCATCGTGCTGCTGCCTAACGTCAACGAGGCGATCGAGGGCCTGAACGGCAAGCTATTGCCGTTCGGCTGGGCCAAGCTGCTGTGGCGACTGAAGGTCAAGCGGGTCAAGTCGATCCGCATCCCGCTGATGGGCCTCAAGCGCAAGTTCGCCGACACGCTGCGTGGCCAGGTCGTGCCGTTCCACCTCATGAACGCCGGTCGTGACGCGGGCCTGGCCCTGGGCTACGACAAGTTCGAGTTCTCGTGGATCCTCGAGGACAATGCGCCGATGCGCCGGATCTCCGAGGCCATGGGCGCGGAAATCTACAAGACCTACCGGATCTACGAGAAGGCGCTCTAGGGTCGTGGCGGCGCCCTTCCAGGCCCTGGTCCTGGCCGGTTCGCGCGGCGGGATCGATCCCGTGGCCGAATACGCCGGCGTGAGCCAGAAGGGCCTGATCGTCCTGGGCGGCCAGACCCTGCTGACGCGGGTGCTGAGCGCGCTGGACCAGGCCGGGGCCAGCCGGATCGCCGTCTCGACCAACGACAAGGCGTTGGAAGCGGCCCTGGAGGCCGAGAAGACCCGCGCGTCGCTGTCCCGCCTGCCCTCGGCCGCCGGTCCCAGCCAGAGCGTCCATGAGGGCGCGCAGGCCATGGGCACGCCTCTGCTTGTCACCACGGTCGACCACGCCCTGCTCCAGCCGGACTGGGTCACCGACTTCATGGCCGACACGCCCGCCGACGCCGACATCGCCATCCTGCTGGGCGAGGAGCACCTGGTGCAGGCCGCGGCCCCGACCACCAAGCGCACCTATCTGGCGTTCCGCGACGGCCGCTACTCGGGCTGCAACCTGTTCTACCTGAGGACCCCGGCGTCGCTGAAGGCCATAGACCTGTGGCGCACGGTCGAGGCGCATCGCAAGCAACCGTGGAAGATCGCGGCCCTGTTCGGACCGGTCATGCTGGTCCGCTACCTGCTGGGCCGGATGACCCTGGACGAGATGGTGGCGCGGATCGGCCGCCTGGCGGGCGTGAAGGCGGCGGCCGTCCGGGCGCGGCACGGCTTGGCGGCGGTGGACGTCGACAAGCCGGCCGACCTGGACCTGGTGAGGTCGATCGTCGAGGGCTAGAGCATTTTCAAGCGAAGTGGATGCCGGTTCGCGTGAAGAAAATGCGCAAAAACAAAAATCTAGAGCTCCCGGCCTGATGCAATCAGGTCGGGAAACGCTCTAGGCCCGCGCGACCGCCGGCCTCACTGGGTGGTGTCGCCGCGATAGAAGACGCCCACCAGGGCGACGTAGAGCATCCCGATCAGCGACACGATGAATCCGAAGTCCTTCGGGATCGGGAACGGCGAACTGGTCGGACCCAATGTCGCGGTCCAGATCAGGAAGGCGATGCATGAGATCGCGATGCCCAGGGGCTGCGGACCGTCGGCGTTCTGGGCGGTGCTCTTGATGCGCACGGCGATCAGGATGGCCAGGCAGGCCAAGGTGACCACGATCAGAAGGACCAACCGTATCGTCGTGTTGTCCTCCAGGCTCGGTATGAGGCCGAGCGCCGCGCCGTAGACGCCCAGCGCCTCGGCGGGGATCAGCTTAGCCAGCCTCGTCGCCCAGCCGTCGGCGGTGGCTCCATTCGGCGCTTCTTCGCGATTTTGGCCCAAAGGCAGGCCGTGGACTCTCAGTGACATGTGTCGCTCCCTCTTGGTGTCGCCAGGACACGCGCTTTCAGCAGGGCGCCGACGTCGCGACTTTCCGACGCGAACTGAGTCATCCACGAGACGCCCCGAGGTTGAGCGTGACCGAGTTCGTCAGCGAACGCAATTGCCGATAGAGTGTGCATTTAAGCGCAACCATAGGGATGACGGTCGCGCCGGACACGAAAACCCCCGCCGCCGGTCGCCGCGGAGCGCGGCTTGGGCGACGGGGGTGCTTCAGACCAAGGGAAAGCTGGAGGCGGGACTACCGCAGCTTGGCGCTGACCGAGATCCCCACGATGCGCGGCTCGTTGTAGACGGCGGCCATGTAGTTCTCGATGACGCCCTTGAGGTTCTTCTCGTTGGTGATGTTGCGGCCGAACAGGGCCACCTCATAGGCGCCGTCGCCGCCTTCGTAACCGAGCTTCAGCCCGCCCTCGAAGTTGCTCTTCGAGTAGAACTCGTCGGTCTTGTAGAGCACGAAGTTGGTGTAGCCCTGCACGTTCCAGTCCGTGGCGACGAACAGCTTGCCGTCGGCGCCGACCGGCACGTCATAGCGGCCGGTGAAGCTGAAGTTGTACTTCGGCGCGTTCGGCAGCGGGTTGCCGTCGATCTGCGTGAAGTAGTTCGTGCCGAACGGACCGACGACGGCAATCGTCGGGCTCTTGACCGAGCAAACGATGACGCTGTTGAGGCTGCAGACCTGGGCGTAGACGCGCTTGTCCTGGATCTCGCTGTGCAGCAGGCTGACGCCGGCGGTCAGGGTCAGGTTCGAGATCGGGCGCCATTCGGCGTCGGCCTCCAGGCCATAGGCCTTGGCCTTGTCGGCGTTGAACAGCACGCCGTTGCCGTTGGAATCGTTGCCGTTCAGCTGGATGTCGCTGACCTTGTAGGTGAAGGCCGAGGCGTTCAGGCGCAGGGTGTTGTCCAGCAGCGTGCTCTTGAAGCCGGCTTCCCACGACAGGATCGTTTCGGAATCGGCGGTCGTAAAGTCGCTGTTGAACACCGCCGAGCGGCCCTGGATGGTCGGGCCCCGGAAGCCCTTGGCGGCGCGCGCGTAGACGTTCAGATCGGGGTTGATCTCGTAGTTGGCGGAGAGGTCCCAGCTGACCTGCTCGTCCGACAGACGCACATAGCGACGACCGGTGTAGGTGGCGACGTTGGCGGCGTTGTTGGCCGTCTTGACCAGCCTGGTCTTCTTGGCGTCGTAGGTGTCGCGCAGGCCGCCGGTGATCGTCAGGGCGTCGGTCAGCTTGTAGCTGACCTGACCGAACACCGCCCACGAGGTGTTGAGGTTGTCCAGCCGCACCCAGTTGTTGGGGTTGTAGCCGGTCGTGCCGGGCTTCAGGAAATAGGCGCGCTGGTAGAAGTCGGTCGTGTCGCGCGAGTCGAAGTACAGCGCGCCGACCTGCCACTTCAGGCGATCGTCGCCGTTGCTGGCCAGGCGGATTTCCTGGGTCAGTTGATCCAGGTCGCGGATCTGGCCCATCGACTGGCCAAAGCCGTTGGGAACGCCGCCGACCGGATAGTTGGCGGCCGCTCCGCCGTCGGTGTCGCCGCGGCTGTAGCCGGCGGTGGTCTCATAGGCGCTGATCGAGGTCAGGGTCACCGGACCGAAGTCGTAGTCGATGTTCAGCGAGGCGCCTTGGGTGTCATAGGCCTGCGGGTTGTTGGCCGCCTCGTCGAAGGCGACGCTGTCGCGCGGGGCGTTGGGCTTGTTCGAGCCCTTGGTCAGGGCCTGGCGCAGAAACAGCGTCGAGGTTCCCTCGTAGTTGCGGGCGTGAGCCGAGGCCAGGACCGTCAGTTGGTCGGTGGGCTTGGCCAGGATCTGCAGGCGCACGTCCTTCTCGTCGAAGCCGCCCATGGCGTTCTTCTTCGGCGAGACGGTCTCGTCGGCGCTGGTCCCGGTGAAGGTGTTGTCGACGTAGTCGTCGCGGTGCTGGTACAGGGCCGACAGGCGGAACATCAGCTTGTCGCCGGCGATCGGGCCGCCGACGCCGCCGTCGAACGTGGTCGTGCCGTAGGTCCCGTACGAGGCGCTGGCCCGGCCCTGCAGGGTCTCGGACGGACGGATGGTGTCGAACTTGACGATGCCGGCGGTGGTGTTGCGGCCGAACAGCGAGCCCTGCGGACCGCGCAGCACTTCCACCTGCTTGACGTCGAACACCGGGTTCGACTTCAGCACCACGTGTTCCAGCACGACGTCGTCCTGGATGATCGACACCGGCTGCGAGGCGCCGAGGTAGAAGTCGATATTGCCGAGGCCCCGGATGTAGAAGCGCGGGAAGATCCGGCCCGTGGTGGTCTCGGCGTAGAAGCTGGGCACCTTGCCCGACAGCGAGATGATGTCGTCGCCGCCGCCCTGGATGGCGCGCAGCTGGTCGCCGCCGACCACGGCAACCGACACCGGCACCTTCTGCAGGTTCTCCGAGCGGCGCTCCGCGGTGACGACGATCTCGTCCAGAGCCGTGCTGGAGGCCTGCTCCTGGGCCAGGGCCGAATTGGCGAAGCACAGGGCGGCGACGCCCGCCCCGAGCAGCAGACCAGACTTACGGAAGCAGAAGCTCGGCATGGGAACCCTCAAACGCGGCCAAAGGCCAGAAATTACACTGGATTTCGAGGGGTTAACGGCCCCACCGGCCGGCCCTCATGATAAGAACCCACTTACTTGAGTGGCAAGTCTCGGCCTATAGGAGCGTTATGCGACAGTCTAATGACAGGGGCGCGACGGCAACACTTTGCCCCGTATTTGAAGCTTCGGCGCCACAGCAGCGCGGCCTGCTCCACGTCAATTATCCCTCTTCAGCCGGGCCGGCGGCGGGAACCTAACCCCTTACGCGTCTGACTCCATCGGCTAGTCTGGGCTGTTCACGGCGAGATCAACCTGGAGAGACCGGATGTGGCGCGCGACCCGTCTTGGCTTTGGAATGCTGGCGGCGATGGCGAGCGGCGCTGGCGCGGCCACGCCGCTTGATGGACGCTGGGCCGTGGACTTATCTACCGAGCCGGGCAAGCCCTACGTCAAGCAGATGGAGCTGATCCTGGCGGCCGACGGCGCCGTCAGCGGCTCCTTCTACGACAGCGAAATCCAGGCGGGTCGGTGGAAGACTTCGCGCGGCCGCACGTGCGTCAGCTTCCGAACGAGCGACGGAAAAGGCCCGTACCACACCGCCGCATGCCTTGCCGGCGATCACATCGAAGGCCAGACCTGGGCCGAGCACCGCAACTTCCTGTTCAACTGGAACGCCACGCGCCCAGCTGAATGACGACGGGCGCCGGCCGCCCTATTCCCCCGCCGCGACCCACTTGGCGGCCAGGGCGCGGTTGCCCGGCAGGTCTTCTGGGAAGTCCATCTCGGCCCATTCCAGGCCTTCGATCGACTGCGTCCGGACCACGTCATGGTCCTGGGCGATCTGGTTGATGACGCTGAGGTACCAGCGCTTGAGGCCTTCGGGCGTGCGCAGGGCCTGCTCGACGATGCGGGTGAACAGGGCCGCGCCCTCGGGGTCGAACTTCAGGAAGCCGATCGACTCGGCGTCGTACTGCTCGATGGTCTTGCCGATGGCGCGCAGGCTGAGGCCGTCGGTCAGCACCTTCATGTCGTCGGCGTCGTAGCCGGCCGCCTTGCGGTCGATGGTGACGGTGATCGGGGCCGACGGGGCGGCGATCAGGCGTTCGGCGATGGCCTTCTCGAACAGGGTGTCGCCGTTCAGCAGCAGAAAGTCGCCGCGCATCTCGCCGCGCGCCAGCCAGCACGTGGCGAGGTTGTCGGTCAGGGCGTAGAACGGGTTGAACAGCGTGCGGACCTTCAGGCCCGGAATGTCGAGGCCCGCGACCTCCTTCTCGACGGTGTCGGCCGCGAAGCCGGTCACCACCACCGCCTCGGTGATCCCCGCCTCGGCCAGGTGCTTGAGCTGCCAGTGCAGCACGGTGCGGCCCGAAAGCTCGACCAGGCACTTGGGGCGCGTATCGGTGAGCGGCGACAGGCGCTTGCCCTGGCCGGCGCTGAGAATGATGGCTTTGGCCGGTTTCGCCACGGGCGTCTCGTCTATCTGGGGGAAGCTAGAGCGCGAAATAACGACGACGGGGCGGACCAACAAGCCCGCCCCGTCGCTTGAGGGTGCGAAGTATCAAGTTTCGCCGCGCTCGCGCAAGCGCGGCCCCGTCTAGAACGGCACGGTGACCTTCATGCTCAGAGCCTGGTTGCTGACCCGGTCCCCGAACTGACCCGACCAGTTGACCTTGGCGCTGGCCCCCTTGGCGTTGACGATGGCCACGCCCAGCTCGGCGTCGGCCGTGGTCTTGTCCAGCCGCGCGGCGACGCCGAACGAACCGGCCACCGGCGGCGCGCCTTCGAAGGCAGTGGTGAACAGGGGCGCGCGTCCCGACAGCATGTGGCTGGCGCCGATGCGGGCATAGGGCCGGATGGCCGTGACGCCCTGCATGAACTCAGCCCCCACCTCCAGCTTGGCGCTGACGCGGGTGGCCTGGTCGACCTGCTTGGGCGCGACCAGGTTCAGGGCGCCGGCGCCCTTTTCCGCGAAGGCGTCGGTCTGGATCCGCGTCTGGCTGATCTCGGCGATCGGCTTGGCGTAGGCGTGGGCGTCGCCGAAGCGATAGGCCGCGCGCACGGTCACCGCCTGGAACGACTGCTTCTGCTCAGCCTGCGCCATCCGCAGGCCAGAGGGCAGCAGCACCGCGCGGTGGGTGTCCACCGTGCTCGTGCCGGCGTTGAAGGCCATGGCCAGCGTCGCCGGACCGTCGGCGGCCTTGGCCACCACGCCCACCTGATAGCGATCGCCGTCGCCCTGGGTGCGGGTCGGTACGCCTGTCCGCAGCTTCTCGGCCGACAGCGCCGCGCCGAACCGCCAGTGCGGACCGGCCGCGTTCTCGAAGCCGCCCGACAGACCCGTCGACCGTTCCTTGAACGCCATGTCCTGGGCCGTGGCGTCCAGCTTCAGCTGGCGGCCGCCGGCCTTGGTCCACACGCAGCTGTCGGCCTCGTCCCGGCCGGGCGCCGTCGGACAGGTCATCATCGAGTCGGTGAAGCCGGCGATGGCGAAGTTGGTCACGGCCACCTGGTCGGCGTAGGTCTCGGCGCTGAAGCTGTCGTAATAGTTGGCCAGATTGGCCTGCGACGGCTCCCAGAACAGCTCGGCGGTCACCGGCGCGAAGGCGTCGGTGCTGCCGGCCAGCTGGATGGTGTTGATGTGGTCGCCCACGGCCGTGCGGTTGGCGTTGAAGCCGGCCGGCGAGAAATCCACCACATAGTGCAGGTTCAGGTCGTCGGCCGTGGTCTTCAGCTCGAAGGTGGCGATCGACGAGGTCGGAGCCACCAGTTGCAGGCCCGTCGCCGTGACCACGCCCGAACCGTTGAGGATCGAGGCGGTGTGGTCGCCCGGCAGGATGTGGCCGGCGTCGGCGATCTGCAGGACGAACTTGCCCTTCAGGTCCAGCGAGCCGGTGATGTCCAGGCGGTCGATCTCGCCGGCCTTGCCGGTCTTGCCCAGGTCCAGGTCGGTCAGGAACACGCCGGTTCCGGTCTGGGTGAAGTCGCCCTCGACGCTGGTGACCTGCACCAGGCCGTTGCCGCCGGGGGTCAGGATCCCGGCGTTGGTCAGCAGACCGCCGTTCAGGTTCACATAGTCCAGCGTCACCAGGGTCGAGGTCGCGGTGTTGTTGAAGGCGTTCAGACCCGTTCCCAGGTCGACGTTGCCGATCACGCCCTTGTTGCTGATGATGGTGTCGTTGCCGGTGGTCGCGAGGACCGCCAGGTTCGAGGCGGCCGACACCACGCCGTTCAGGGTGATGAGGTTGTCCTTGCCGCCGTCGATGAACACGCCCTTGCCGTAGACCGAGCCGCCGCGAACGTCGCCGTTCAGGGTGGCCACGATGTCCTTGGCCGAATAGGTCGCCGCCGGCGCGGCCAAGGCCGCCAGGCTGAACGAAGCGGCCGCCGGCACGTCGCCCGCCTGGCTCTGGAAGAAGGCCCCGACGCCGTTCTTGGCGCCGGCCCAGACGTTGCCGTTCTGGATCACCGTGACCGTGCCCGCGTCGCCCGTGCCGCCCAGCGAACCGGCGAACGACAGGCCAAGACCGCTGCCGAACAGGCCGCCGCCGCCGCCCACCGACTGGGCGAAGATGCCGATCGAGCCTTCGCCCAGCAGCACGATGTCGCCGGTGTTGGTCACCGTGACGTCGCCGCCGTCGCCGCCGTAGCCGTCCAGCGGGTTGATGCTCATGTCGGCGTAGTCGCTGTAGTCCTCGCCGCCATAGGCGCTGAAGTCGCCCCAAGAGGCGATGCCCAGCGAGACGTCGCCGGCCACGCCGCCGCCGCCGCCGATGCTCTGGGCGAAGATGCCGTAGGCGCCGTAGCCCTCGGTCTGGATCAGGCCGCTGTTGGTGACGATGACGTCGCCGCCGTCGCCGGCCGTGCCGCCCACGCCGGAGAACACGATCTGGCCGACCGCCGTGATCGTGCCCTCGCCGCCCGTGCCGCCGCCGCCCCCCACGCTCTGGGCCATGACGCCGTGCGACAGTCGGCCGGACGTGTAGATCGCGCCGCTGTTGTCGACCGTGACCGCGCCGCCGTCGCCGGCCGAGCCGCCCGTGCCGCCGATGCTGACGCCCCAGGCCGGCTGGCTGAACGAGTCGACCAGGTCTTTGGCGGCGGTCAGCTTGCCGACCTCGCCCATCGCGTCGGAAAGCCCTTCGCTATAGGAATAGGTGTCGGGGCCGTCGTAGTCGGTGGCGCCGCCCGTGCCGCCGCCGCCGCCCACGCTCTGGGCGAAGACGCCCCGTGAGAGGGCGCCCTCGGTGACGATGGTCCCGCTGTTGGTCACCTTGACCACGCCGCCGTCGCCGGCCACGCCGCCCTGGCCGCCGATGCTGACCTCGCCGGCCAGGCCCGAACCGCCGTCGCCGCCGCCGCCGCCCACGCTCTGGGCGAACACGCCGTGCGCGTCCTTGCCCTTGGTCCAGATCAGACCGCTGTTGCCGACCGTGACAAGGCCGCCGTCGCCGCCGCCGGCGCCCGAGCCGCCGATGGCGATCTGGCCGCCCTTGGCCTCGCCCTTGTTGGCCAGGTCCAGGAAGGTGACGATCTCCTCGCCCTGGGTCGAGATCAGGCCGCCGCGACCGCCGCCGCCGCCCACCGACTGGGCGAACACGCCGTGCGAGTCGCCGCCTTCGGTCAGGATCTGGCCGCTGTTGGTGACCCTGACTTCGCCGCCGTCGCCGGCCGCGCCGCCCTGACCGCCGATCGAGACATTGACCGAGGTCGCCTTGGGCGTGCCGGTCCCGGAGGCCTTCTTGGAGAAGCTCAGCGAGAAGCCGCGGGCGTCGCCGCCGCTGCCGCCGCCGCCGCCCACCGACTGGGCGACGATGCCCGTGGAATTGCCGCCGACCGTGCTGAGCGAGCCGCTGTTACCGACCTCGACCAGCTTGCCGTCGCCCGCCGCGCCGCCGAAGCCGCCCAGGGCGATCGCATAGGTTCCGTTCTGGCCCTGGCCGAACGAGCCCGAGGCCGCCGTGGCCACGCCCGCGTCGCCGCCGCCGCCGCCGATGCTCTGGGCGTAGATGGCGTTGGCCTGGGACTCGCCGGTGGTGGTCACCACGCCGCTGTTGATGACGCGAACCTCGCCGCCGTCGTTGCCCGAGCCGCCAAAGCCGCCCAGGGCGACCGAGATGTTGTTGCTCTTGGAGCCGAGGCTGACGGTGCCTGAACCGCCGGCCATGTAGTCGGACCACTGGTTCTCGTCGATGCCGGCCATGCCGCCATGGCCGCCGCCGCCGCCGATGCTCTCGGCGAAGATGCCGTGCGACTGCTCGCCGTGGGTGACGACCATGCCGCTGTTCTCGACCCGGATCCCGCCGCCGATCGAACCCGAACCGCCGACGCCGCCGATGTTCATCGCCAGGTTGGTCGACTCGCCGCCCGAGACCGCCAGGGCCCCGGCCGCGCCGCCGGCCCCGCCGCCGCCGCCCACGCTCTGGGCGAAGATGCCGATGGCGTCATCGCCCTCGGTGACCACCAGGTCGGTGGACTTGACGTCGACGTCGCCGCCCTTGCCGCCCACGCCGCCCGCGCCGCCCAGGCCGATGGCGATGTTCTTGGACTTGGCGCCGCCCAGGGCCGCCGAGACGGCCATGCCGCCCGTGCCGCCGCCGCCGCCCACGCTCTGGGCGAACACGGCCGTGGCCCCGTCGCCGATCGTGCCGACCTTGCCGTTGTTGGTCACGTAGACGTCGCCGGCCTCGCCCGCCGCGCCGCCGAACCCGCCGATCGACAGGCCGATCGCGATATTGTCGGTCGAGGACAGGCCGCCGGTCAGGGCGCCGGCGAAGCCGCCATCGCCGCCGCCGCCGCCCACGCTCTGGGCGAACACGCCGTAGGACCGTGTCCCGTCGGTGGTGGTCACGCCGTCGGTGGTCACGTGGACATCACCGCCGATGCCGGCCGCCCCGCCCGCGCCACCGATGCTGGCTGAAAGGCCGACCGTGCTGGTCCCCTGCGTCAAGGCGCCGGAGATCGAGAAGCCGCCGCTGCCGCCGCCGCCGCCCACGCTCTGGGCGTAGAGGGCGTGGGCTTCATCGCCATAGGTCGAGGCGCCGATGTCGCTGATCACCGTGACGACCTTGCCGTCGCCGCCCGCGCCGCCAAAGCCGCCGACCGAGGCGCTGATCGCCTTGGGCGCGCCCGAGGACAGGGCGGCCGTCACCGAGGCCGAGAAGCCGCCGGCGCCGCCGCCGCCGCCGATGCTCTGGGCCTGAACGGCATAGGCGCGGTCGCCCTCGGTGATGATCAGGTCACGGCTGTGGACGGTGACGTCTCCGGCGTGACCGCCGATGCCGCCGCCGCCGCCGATGGTCAGGCTGCCCGCTCCAGTGCTCTTGCCGGCTCCGACGCCCGCCGCCAGCGAGAAGCCGCCGCTGCCGCCGCCGCCGCCGATCGATTGCGCCAGGATGCCCGCGGCGTCGTCGCCCACGGTGCGGATCTTGCCGAAGTTGTCGACGATCACGACGCCGCCGCCGCCGCCGCCGGCCCCGAAGCCGCCGATGCCGACGCTGGCCGCGCCGCTGGTCTGGCCCGCGCCGACCGCCAGGGCCCCCGTCCAGCCGCCGGTCCCGCCGCCGCCGCCGATCGACTGGGCCTGCAGGCCCGCCGCCCGGTCGCCGACCGTGTGGATCTCGGCGTGACTGGTGACGTCGACCTTTTTGCCGTCGCCGGCCGAGCCGCCGAAGCCGCCGACCGTGAGGCTGCCCGAGCCCGACGTCTGGCCCGCGCCGACGCCCGCCGCCAGCGAGAAGCCGCCGCTGCCGCCGCCGCCGCCGATGCTCTGAGCCAGGACCGCCGAGGCGTCGTCGCCCAGGGTCAGGATCAGGCCGATCACATCGACCTCGACCTCGCCGCCGTGGTTGCCCGCGCCGCCGCCGCCGCCGATGCCGACCGTGACCGCCGCGCCGGTCTGGCCAGCGCCCACGGCGAGCGAACCGCTCCAGCCGCCGCTGCCGCCGCCGCCGCCGATCGACTGGGCCTGAACACCGTAGGACCGATCGCCCTCGGTGCCGATCGTACCCTCGCTGGTGACCTTGACCTTCTCGGCCGTGCCGCCCGCCCCGCCCGTCCCGCCGACGCTGACGCTGGCCGAACCCGCCGTCTGGCCCGCGCCGACGCCGGCCGCCAGCGAGAAGCCGCCCGTGCCGCCGCCGCCGCCGATGCTCTGGGCCAGCAGGCCCGCGGCGTCATGACCCTCGGTGACCACCGTGCCGACGCTCTCGACCGTGACCGCCCGGCCCTTGCCGCCCAGGCCGGCCGAGCCGCCGACGCTGACGCCGACCGCGCCCGCCGTCTGGCCCGCGCCGATGGCGAGCGAGCCGCTCCAGCCGCCGTCGCCGCCGCCGCCGCCGATCGATTGGGCGTAGACGCCCGCCGACCGATCACCCTGCGTATAGATCTGCCCGGTGGTCGTGACGGTCACCGCCTCGCCGTCGCCGCCGCCCAGGCCCGCGCCGCCCACGGAGACCGAACCCGCCCCCGCCGTCTGGCCGCCCGCCACGCCGGCCGCCAGCGAGAAGCCGCCGCTGCCGCCGCCGCCGC
>Ga0101941_1000558_pt1 | contig 56938 bp, 48 predicted proteins | sample DewCreD2012metaG_3_FD_75242 | JGI IMG/M metagenome (GOLD analysis project Ga0101941, IMG submission 75242) | Hot spring sediment bacterial and archeal communities from British Columbia, Canada, to study Microbial Dark Matter (Phase II) - Dewar... ... | reverse complement strand
GGGGAGAAATTGGGGTTTTGCGGCGGGCGGCGAAGCCGCCCGCCGCAAAACCCCTCTTCAATCCCCCCTCTCCCCTGGCCGCAGGCCAAGGGGAGAGGGGGGACAAAGGGGGGTGAGGGGCCAGGAAGATTTGGAGATGCGGAAAGTGTCAACCAATTCTGAACCATCCCGTGTTTTGACTAAAATATCCACCGGAAAAGGTCGGGGCCGACTGGCGGAGAATCTCTCACGGCCAGCGAGGGAAGACAATCCCCGCCAGCAGTATGTTGGCATCCAGGAACACCCGTATCTCAGGCCGGGGCCGTGGCACCGTAGGTCTCCCGATAGAGCGCGCGCCGGTCCTCTTCCAGTTCCCGCAGCAACTCCTCTTCCGTCAGGCCCTGCCGGTAAGCCGCGCGCCCCAGACGGCGAGATAATTCTACAAAATACTGTTCGTTTGCCAGGCGCCCCTCCACCGGCACAATCATCACCACCGGCAACCCGTCCCGCTCCACGATGAAGGTCTCGCCGTCCCGGTAGACCCGCCGGATGACCTCCCCAAAGCGGTTCTTCGCCTCCGTCGCCGAAATGACTGTGGGCATCCTCCACCTCCCCAGATTGGCTAACGTAATCCAATTATAGCCAATGTTGTCCAATCTGGCTCTGGCAAAGTGCAGCGCACGATGAGTCTTGCGCTACAGGCCCAGTTCCTTTTTGATGGGCCCCAGAGCGCGGACGGTCTCCACGAATTCGGCGGTCACCTGGGCGAACTTCGGCGCCTCCGCCGAGGAGACCCAGTCCAGCCGCAGCCGGTCCGGATGGATGCCCACGTAGGCCAGCAGGTTGCGCAGGAGCGGGATGCGTTTGGCCGTGCGGTGGTTGCCGTTGATGTAGTGGCAATCGCCGATGTGGCAGCCCAGCACCAGGACGCCGTCGGCGCCGGCGCGGAAGGCGCGCAGGATCATCTCCGGCGAGACCCGCCCGGAGCACATCACCCGGATGGGCAGGACGTTCGGCGGCGACTTCATCCGCGCGATGCCAGCGTTATCCGCCCCGGCGTAGGAGCACCAGTTGCAGAGAAAAGCGATGATTCGGGGTTCAAAGGGTTCGCTCATAGCAATCCCTCAATCTGCGCCACAATCTGCTCATCGGTGAAGTGAAGACCGGCAATGGCGTGGGAGGGGCAGGTGGCGACGCAGGTGCCGCAGCCCTGGCAGAGGGCCGGGTTGACCTCCGCCTTGCCCCGCAGATTGCGGGCGATGGCCGAGTACGGGCAGGTCAGGATGCACTCGCCACACCCCACACACTTCACCTCGTCCACCACGGCGACCGTCGGGGAGATGGTGACCTCGCCCTGGTTGAAGAGACGGACGACCTGCATGGCCGCGGCGTCGGCATGGGAGACGGTATCGGGGATGTCGCGCGGGCCCTGGCAGCAGCCCGCCAGAAAGATGCCCGCTGTCGCCGTCTCCGCGGGGCGCAGTTTGGGGTGCGCCTCGGCAAACCAGCCGTCGGGCGTCCGGCCCAGGCCGAAGATGGCCGCCATCCGGTCGGCGTCGGGCTGGGGCTCTATCGCCGACGCCAGGATCACCATGTCCACGTCCACCGAGACCAGCCGCCCCAGGTCGGCGTCCTCCCCCTTGACCCGCAGTTTGCCGTCAGGCAGGACCTCCACTTCGGCCCCCCGGCCCCGGACGAAGATGACCCCCTCCTCCTGCACCCGCTCGTAGAACTCCTCGTACGCCTTGCCGAAGGCGCGCATGTCCATATAGAACTCGTAGACCTGCGCGCCGGTGTGGTCCCGCACTTGGTGCGCGTGCTTCAGGGAGTACATGCAGCAGAACCGGGAGCAATAAGGGTGGGCGTTGACGTCCCGGCTGCCGACGCAGTGGATGATGGCGACCCGCTCCGGCTCCTTCCCCTCGGCGGTGACGATGTGCCCGCCGGTGGGGCCGCCCGCGCTCACCACCCGCTCAAACTGCAACCCCGTGATGATGTTGGGGGAGAGGCCGTAGGAGTACTGGGGGAGTTTCCGGGGGTCCCACATCCCGTAGCCCGTGGCGACCACGATGGCCCCCACCTGCACGTCCAGCCACTGGTCCTGCTGGTTGTAGTCAATGGCCCCCGTCGGACAGACCTTCTCGCAGAGTTTACAGCGGCCCTTGGTGAAGAAGAGACAGTTCTCCCGATCAATCACCGGGATGTTGGGGATGGCCTGGGAGAAGGGGCGGTAGATGGCTTTCCGCTTGCCCATTCCGGCCTCGTAGGCAGTATCCACCACCTTCGTGGGGCATTTTTCCTGGCAGAGGCCGCAGCCGGTGCATTTCTCCTCGTCCACCGAACGGGCCCGCTTGCGGATGCGGGCCGTGAAGTTGCCCACGTAGCCGGAGACGGCCTCTACTTCGCTGTAGGTCAGCAAGGTGATGTTGGGATGCCGACCGGCATCCATCATCTTGGGGCCGAGAATTCAGGTACTACAGTCTAACGTGGGGAAGGTCTTATCCAGTTGGGCCATCCGCCCGCCGATGGACGGCTCCCGTTCTACCAGATAGACCTGGTAGCCCGCGTCGGCGATAGAGAGGGCGGCCTGGATGCCGGCGATGCCCCCGCCGACGACCAGGGCGGCCTTCGTCACCGGCTCCCGGCGGGGCTCCAGCGGGGACTGATAGGGCACCCGGAAGACGGCGGAGCGCACCAGCCGCCTGGCCTTCTCCGTGGCTGCCTCCCGGTCGTCGGTGATCCAGGAGACGTGCTCGCGGATGTTGGCCATCTGGAAGAAGTAGGGGTTGAGCCCGGCGGCCTCCAGGGCTCGCTGGAAGGTGACCTCGTGCATCCGGGGGGTACACGAGGCCACCACAATCCGATTCAGGCCCAGGTTGCGGATGTCCTCCTGGATCATCAACTGGCCCGGCTCGGAGCACATGTACTTATAGACGCGGGCAACGACGACGCCGGGAAGTCTGGACGCCATCTCCGCCACGGCGTTCGTGTCCACCGTCGCCGAGATGTTGACGCCGCACTCGCAGATGTAGACGCCGATTCGGGGTCCTTCCATAGCAATGCTCCTTTTCGGGATAAAACCGCAAAGGGCGCAAAGAGCGCAAAGGTTTTTTAGATTTTCTTTGCATCCTTTGCGCTCTTTGCGGTTAAAAATTCACCGGCGTGACGTGCCGCCGGAGGCCCAGGGTTTCCTTCGGCAGGCCGAAGGCCAGGCCCATCAGTTGGGGCAGGTGGATAACGGGAATGCGCACCGTCCGGCCCAGCAGGCGGGAGACCTTATCCTGGTAGGCGTCCAGGTTCATATGGCACATCGGGCAGACGGTGACGATGCAATCGGCGCCCTCGCAGGCCGCCAGCACCGCGCCCGCCATCGTCAGGCCGACCTCCGGCCTGGTCATCAGGAGCGACGTCCCGCAGCAGGACGCCTCGCGGGGGTGGCGGTGGACCTTGACCCCCAGTGCCTCCAGCAACGGGAGCATGGAAGTGGGACGTTGCCCGTTGTCAAAGGGACTGTAGGGGCGAACCGTCTGGCAGCCATAGTACGGGGCGACGGTCAGTCCCTCCAGGGGCTTCTGAACCCGCGCCCGGATCGCCTCCGGCCCAAAGTCGTTGGCCAGGACATCCAGAAGATGGCGGGCCGTCAGCGTCCCCTGGCAGGTCAGATTCTCCACCTCCAGGGCCTGGTTGACTTTGTCGTGAAGTTGGCGGTCAGCCGCGAGGGTAGCGGCGGTCCGGCGGAAGTTGGTGTAGCAGGCGCTGCAGACCGTGAGCAGGTCCCGGCCGTCGGCCTGCCGCTCCGCCAGCGCCAGGTTGCGGGCCGGAAGGACCAGGCCCAGCAGGTCGCCCATCACCGGGGCGACACTGGCCCCACAGCAGGTCCAGTCCTCCAGTTCCTGCACGTCGGCGCCCAAGGCCTGGAGCACCGCCAGGGTAGAATCCCGGTACTCCAGCGCCGTCCCTTCCTGCGAACATCCGGGATAGAAGAGGTACCTCATTGCTTCTCCTCCAGTTCGGCGACCCGCTGAAAGAGCCGGTCCAGCCGACCCTCACCGCCCAGCCGGGGCAATTCCAGGCCGATTTTGCCCCGTGCCAGCATCGTCAGCCCCAGGCGGGCAAAGCCCAGCGCGGCCAGCGGACTGGAGGCCAGGAAGTAGCGAGCCATAAACTCCACCTCTCGCATCCGCCCGTAGCGGCGCATCACATCAGCGAACGTCCGGTAGAAGGCCCCGCTTTGGGGGGAGGAGACGATGCCCCGTTCTATCGCCAGTTCTTTCAGGCGGGTGATGGTCTCGGTGAGCGGAATCCCGCGCGGGCAGCGGACGTGGCAGTTATAGCAGAGACTACAGAGCCAGATACTTTTGGATCGGAGCACCTCTTCGGTCATCCCCAACTGGACCATCCGCCACATCCGGCGAGGGGAGAGGTCCATCGCGGGCGCGGCGGGGCAGGAGGCCGTACAGGTCCCACATTGGATACACGAAAGCATCTTCTCCCAGCGACCGGGGGTCACCCGCTGGGCCAGGCTCCGGTCCGCGTGGGTCAGGTCCAGGACTTCGGAGTTAACGGACATCCCTCCCTCCAGGGTCAATTCTGACAGGGGCAACCGCAGGAAGTGATACTCCACACACCGTACCCTGTCAATTGAATCGCAGGGAGCACAGAGAAAAATCTCTGCGTCTTCTGCGTTCTCTGCAGTGAACTCAACCGCGCAGGACGGTGGCGAAATCGGCGGGGGTCACGCCGGGGCTCTCCACGCCGTGCTCGGCATAGAAGCGGGCGACGACGTTCTCCACCTCCTCCACCCGCACGCCCACCAGCGCCCGCTCCAGGTCGGCCAGCCGGTCAGCGGGGTAGAAGAAGAAGTCGCCGGAAAGGGAAATGTCCGCGATGACGCCCTCGCGGACCTCCGCGACTGCCCGGATAAGGCCACCGGGGGCCTTGTAGGCCTTCTGCCAGACCTGCACGCCGGAGCGGATGGTGACCTCGCGGCCGATCTGCGGTCGGCCCCGGCGATAGAGCCACTCATCGGCGAGCATCCGCGCGGCCAGATGGTCCGTCTCGGCCCGCCATTCCGCATCCACCGCCGTCTCCATCTCCAGCGGGCCCAGAATCTCCATGAACTTCTCCGCCAGCAGGTCCCAGAGTTCCTCCCGCGGCGGCGCCGTGCCCAGTTCCCGCCGGATGGTGGAGAGGTTATCCTGTAGGGTCTTGTAGACCTTGTCCCGGAACTTCTCATCGGGCACTTTCAACACCCGCACCATCGTCTCGTAGTCAAAATCCACAATCAGGTTGCCGACGAAGACAATGTAGTCGCCGATTTCGGCCACACCGTTGCCCGAAATCTTACGGCCGTTGGCGATGATGTCGTTGACCGGCTTATACTCGGCGGGGATGCCCAGCGCCCGGTAGGCGGCGATGGGCGCCTGGAGAAACTTCCGGTAGAACGCCGCCTTGTCCTTCGGGACCAGCGGGTTGTCCTTGTGGATGATTAACTGGTAGAAAAGTTGTTCGCCGTCCAGATAGACGGCGCCTCCGCCGACCTCCCGCCGGAAGACCGGGATGCCGTGCTCACGGCAGTAGCCCAGGTCCACCTCCTGTTCCACATCCTGGAAATAGCCGATGCAGACATAGGGAGAGGCGGGGGAGAGGAGATTCAGCCCTTCCCGCCCGATGCGGGGAAGGGCATGGTAGAGAAGTTGGGAATCGGCCCAGGGGACAGTTTCCAGTCGGTAGAGTTTCATAGTGACCTCCAGAGATGAGAAGTAGGACGCGGATGAACGCGGACCGTCAAATCAGGTGCGGGCCTGCTCTTCCCATCGCGATTCCCGATAGGCCTATGATTTCATTTTCATCCGCTCCCGCAGCGGGGGCAGTGCGCGGACCTGCTCGGTGAATTCCCGCACCGTCTGAGCAAAAAGTTCGCCCTCTGAAGAAGAGACCCACTTCACCAGGAACCGCTCCGGCTCAATGCCGGTGAATTCCAGGAGCGCCCGCAGTACGGGCATCCGGCGGGCAGTCCGGTGATTGCCGGTGGCATAATGACAATCGCCGATGTGACAGCCCAGGACCATCACGCCATCGGCGCCTTCTTTGAAGGCCCGAATGACCAGTTCGGGAGCGACCCGTCCGGAGCAGGGAACGCGGATAATCTTAAGGTTGGGGGGGTATTTGAGCCGGGTGGCGCCGGCCAGGTCCGCTCCGGCGTAACTGCACCAGTTGCAGAGGAAACCGATGATCTTCGGCTCGTAGCCAGCCATACGGAACCTCCGGGTGGGACTTCCATCCAGGGGATGTATCCCTGGCTTACGTCCCCCGATGATAGCCCAGAAAGTCCGGATTGTCAAGCGCAGGAGAATTGTAGGACAACTGCTCGCAGTTGTCCTGCAAGCGTGACTATTCAGGCGCCGACTGAAGTCGGCCTCTTTTGGCCTGCAGCCAGCGGTCGGCCTTCGCCGACCCCTTTTGCAATGTACCCATAAAGAGTGTCGGCGAAGGCCGACACCCGGCACGAAGTGCCCAGGAAGGGCGATTTCAATCGGCGTGAATCGTTGATTTGCCGATTTCCAAATACGGTAGGATAATATTACAGTCATCCGATCTATGGAGCCGCGTATGAGCCAGCCAGTGGACATAGACCTCCTGTTGAGCCAGGTGCGGGCGGCGCTCGCCGCCGGAGACTGGGAACAGGCCGTGAGGCTGATAGAATCCCTCCGCCCGCCCGACCAGGCCGACCTCTTCGGCGAACTGCCGCCGGAGGAGCAGGACGCCCTGTTGCCGCGCCTGGATGTAGAGGACTCGGCGGACATTCTGGAGGAACTGGAGGATAGCGAAGCCGCCGAACTGGCCTCGCGCCTGAATACGAAGGCCCTGGCCCGCATCCTGGACGAAATGGAGCCCGATGAGGCCGCCGACCTGCTGGGCGACATTCCCCCCGCCCAGGCCATCCAGGCCCTCTCCGCGATGGAAGAGGCCGACGAAGTAGAGCCCTTGCTGGCTCACCCCGATGAGACCGCCGGCGGCCTGATGATGCCCCCCACGGTCACTCTCCGCCAGGAGATGACCGCCGAAGAAGCAATCGCTTACCTGCGGGCTCTGGCCCCCGATTCCGAAACCGTCTACTACCTCTTCGTTGTAGACGAAGAGAATCGGTTGGTCGGTGTGGTCTCCCTGCGACAACTCATCGTGGCCCCGCCCACGGCCCGCATCCGGGAGATTATGGACACCGAAGTCATCCACGTCCACGTCGGCGCTGACCAGGAAGAGGCCGCCCGCCTGATGTCCCGCTACGGCCTGCTGGCGCTGCCCGTCGTGGACGACGAAGGCCGACTCCTGGGCCTCATCACCCACGACGACCTGGTGGAGGTCCTGGAAGACGAGGCCACCGAGGACATCCAGCGCTTGGGCGCATCGGAACCTCTGGACGAGCCCTACCTGGATACGCCCATCCCAACGATGTTCCGCAAGCGCATCGGCTGGCTCCTTCTGCTGTTTGTGACGGAAACCTTCACCGGCAGCGTCCTGCGCTTCTTTGAACACGAACTGGCCGAAGCGATTGCGCTCACCTTTTTCGTCCCCCTGCTCATCGGCACGGGCGGGAACGCCGGAAGCCAGGTTGCCAGCGCCGTCATCCGCGCCCTGGCGCTGGGCGAACTGACCTTCCGCCACCTGCTTATGGTCATCTGGCGGGAAATCCGCACCGCCCTCCTGCTGGGACTGGCCATGGGCACCTTCGGGGTTCTTCGCGCTATCACATGGCACTCTCCCTTCCCCCTCGCGATTACCGTCGGTGTCAGCCTGAGCACCATCGTGGTCTGGGCCGCCATCATCGGCGCCAGTCTGCCCCTGATTGCCCACCGGCTGCGGATTGACCCGGCCGTCGTCTCTGGCCCCGCCATGAGCACCCTGGTGGATGCCACCGGGTTGGTCATTTACTTCCTGATCGCCCGCGCGATTATGGGACTGTAATTTGTCAAGGTGACGGTCACCTTGAAGGTGACCGTCACCTTTATGGGTGTAATTTGGATGACCGAACCGCGAACCTGGACCCTCGTCACCAGCGAAGACGACCTGCAGGCCATGATGCAGGCCCTGCGGGCCCAGCCTGCCATTGCCGTGGACACCGAATCCAACTCCCTCTACGCGTACCACGAACGGGTCTGCCTGATCCAGATTTCCGTCCCCGGCGCCGACTACATCGTGGACCCGCTGGCCGGGCTGGACCTCTCCCCGTTGGGCGAAGTCTTCGCTGACCCCGGCATCCAGAAGGTCTTCCATGCGGCGGAGCAGGACATCGCCGGTCTAAAGCGGGACTTCGGGTTTCGCTTCGCCCATCTGTTTGACACGATGCGGGCGGCGCGCATCCTGGGCTGGCCGCGTGCGGGGCTGGCCGACCTGCTCCGGGAGCACTTCGGCGTCCACACCGACAAACGGTACCAGCGGCACAACTGGGGCCAGCGGCCGCTCCGCCCGGACGCGCTGGAGTACGCCGCGCGGGACACCCGCTACCTGCTCCCTCTGCGGGACCTGCAGGTCCGGGAACTGGAGCGACGGGGCCGGATGCGGCAGGCCGCCGAATCCTTCGCCCGTCTGGCCCAGACCCCGCCCGCCCGGCCCCACTACGGCCCCGACGCCTTCTGGCGGGTCCGGGCGGTCCACTCCCTGGACGACCGGGAGCGGGCCGTCCTCTGGCAACTCTACCTCTGGCGGGACCGCCTGGCCCAGGAGCGAGACCGTCCCCCGTTCCGGATTATGGGCGACGAAGTCCTGATCCGGCTGGCCCGGGCCCGTCCCCGAACCCCGAACGAACTGGCCGCGCTGGGGCGGTTTCCGGCGTACTGGCTCCGTCGCCACGGGCCGGAGATTCTGGAAGCGGTGGTCCGGGGGGAAGCGGGGCCGGTGCCGGCCCCACCCTGCTCCTCCTATACGGCCGACGTGCGGGCGCGGTACCAAGCGCTGCGGGACTGGCGCCGTCGGGTAGCCGGAGCGCGTGGGGTGGACCCCGACGTCATCCTGCCCAACGCCGTCCTGCAGACCCTGGCCGAACGCAACCCCCAGACCCCGCGCGACCTGGAAGAGGTGGACGGGTTGGGACCGTGGGCCCGGGAAACCTGGGGGCCGGAAATCCTGCAGGTCCTGCGAGAGTGCTCTACTCTGTGACTCTTCCTGAGGAGGTGACCCTATGCCCATCGCAAATCTGTGGAGAGAACTGCCGCCGGGGCCGGACGCCCCGCGGGTCATCTACGTGGTGGTGGAAATCCCCAAGCGCTCCCGGAACAAATACGAATACGACGAACAGGGCGGCTTCATCAAACTGGACCGGGTGCTCTATTCGTCCCTCCACTACCCCGGCGACTACGGCTTCATCCCCCGCACCCTCCACGAGGACGGCGACCCTCTGGACGTGCTGGTGATGACCAACGAGCCCACTTTCTCCGGCTGCGTCATTGAAGCCCGACCGCTGGGCGTCTTCCACCTGCTGGACCGGGGCCGGATAGACGACAAAATCCTGGCCGTCCCCCACACGGACCCCCTGTTCAACGATTACCGCTCTCTGGAGGACGTGCCCGCCCACTTTCTGGAGGAGGTGAGCCACTTCTTCAGCGTCTACAAAGACCTGGAACAGGCGGAGGTGAAGGCCCTGGGGTGGGAGGGACTGGACCGGGCGTACCAGGAGATAGAACGGGCCATTCAGATGTACGTGGAGATGCTGAGATCCAGACGATAGACGACGGACAACAGACGGCAGACGACGGACGACAGACGACAGACGACGGTGGTCCGTGGTCCGTGGTCAGTGGTCAGTGGTCTGCATAACATCATCCCAATTGGGGGACAGATAACACTAACTGCCCCGGTTTCCTCCCGGTATACTGAAAACCGAAGGAGAGGAAACCGTGGGACGGGTACGTGTGCTGATCATTGACGACCACGATGCCGTTCGCCAGGCGCTGGAGGCCCGCCTGCGTTCCGCCGAAGAGGTGGAGATCGTTGGCTGCACGGGTTGCTGGCAGGAAGGAGTTCTCCTGGCCGTGGAGAAAGCCCCCGACGTCGTCATCCTGGAGACCAAGCGCTCCGACGGGCAGGGAATGGCCGCCCTGCGTCGGCTGAAGGCCGAATGTCCCGGCGTCCAGACGGTGGTCCTCACATCTTACCCCGACCCGGAGGAACGGCGACAGGCTCTCCAGGCTGGGGCCTCCCGTTATATGTTGAAAGAGATTGACTCCTCCCAACTGGTGCGGGAAATCTACTCCCTCCTGCGCCCCCGAGCCGCGATATAGCCCCCAGTCATTCCCCAAAAGCCGCGCGCTGGTCCACTGGCATCCGTGCCGGGTAGCACTGACATGATCGCGTGGGGCGTTCGTAGCGAGGCACGAAACGCAGTGGAGCGCCGTTTTTGTGACAAAAGGGCGCTTCGCGGCCCTAAAACGTCACGACGCTTTGCTCTGTGACTGACCACGAACGACTCTCTGCGGTGCTGTCCCCTGCCAGACAAAAATGACGATTCTCCGCGTTCTCTGCGCCCTCCGCGGTTAAAATAAAAAGCCGCCCGAACCGAACAGTTCGGGCGGCGATGCCGAAGGTGGGAGTTGAACCCACACGGCCGTACGGCCACTGCGCCCTGAACGCAGCGCGTCTGCCAATTCCGCCACTTCGGCTAATGCGCTTATATTTTACCGCAAGCGCTTATTTTGTCAAGTGCCGCTGGAAAGGGTTGCGGGATACTCACTACTCCAAACTGAAGTCACCCTTCCTGGGCCGCAGGCCTTTGGCCGGCCTTCGCCGACCAGCGCTCTCATAATGCGCACTAAGGGTTGTCGGCGGAGGCCGACAACCGGCACGAAGTGCCCAGGGGAGGACGATTTCAATCGGCTGAATAGTTACAGAAATCCTTAATAGTACCAGAGTACCCTTGCAATAAAACACCAATTGGTTTATAATTGAAATGCAATTGAGACCTAACCTTTTCACGCCATGGCTTGCGGAAGCAGGCCGGGGAGGCGATTCAGAGGCCGGGCTGGAACTGCGGACATCAACGGACTCCCCAGATTCCGGGCCCGGCGATTTGTTATTCCTGTGAATAGACAACGTACGCCTCATCGGGAATCGCTTGCTTCGGACATATTAAGCCAGATACCAGCCTGTATCAGGAGGCTGGCGAGGGTAATTCATACTTTCTATCACCCGAGCCGTTCCTGGGAGGGGGCAAATGGGTCAGGAAAGAAACGTTCGCTGGAAGAGATGCTGGTTTCGCTGGCGGCTAAACCGGGGACAGTCAATGGTGGAATTCGCTCTTGTCCTTCCGGTTCTGCTTCTGGTCATTTTCCTGATTATTGAGGGTGCACTGATCCTTCAAGGTTACCTGGCCGTCCAGCACGCCGCGCGGGAGGCCGCCCGCTGGGCCATTACGTACCAACCTCCCCAGGGTTGTAAACTGGAGGGGAATCCCACGGCCCGAGACCACTGTGATCCGTCGGACCCATGCACAAATCTCAGCGCGAACCCGCCATTCGTCTATCCACCCTACGATTACCGTTTGCCGGGCAATAACTGCGACCCCCAAGAGAACCTGGCCGAATACAACGCCCGCCGGGTGGCTATGATCAAGATGATTGCGCTGGACCGAGCCGTGGGGCTTCGCATCCAAGAATCGGCTTTAGGGCTGACCACGGATACGTTTAACGCCTACTCCAGCACCCCCGGCTTCTTCGGGGTCCAGGTCTGGGGGTTCCCGGCTTTTGATGCTCAGGAGCAACTGGACCACCCCAGCCTCCCCGGCCTCCCGGTCCGGATCCGGGTCGTCCATAACGTAGAAATCGTAGACCCCCTCTTCCGGGCTTTTGCTCCATACATCCGAGTGGAATCCCATGTCACCATGCTGAACGAGGGGGTTCAGGTGGGTTTCGGCAACCTGCCCCCGCCGACTTTCCAGCCTCCACCGACTTTCATCGTCCCGACCCAGGCCCAGGTCACGCCAACGCCTTCTACCCCCACTCCTACCCCCCGGCCCATCCGCTACCGGGTGGACATCCAGTTTGATTCGGCAACCAACCGGCTGCCCGATGAACGGGGACACACGATACCGGTCCTGGTGACGGATGAAGACACTGGCCAGACGTTGCCCAATGTCCGGGTCAGTTACTCCACCAGTTTCGGCTCCTTTGACTTCTCCGGCACCGGCCCCGGCTACGGCGAGGCCCTGACCGACAATACGGGCACGGCCGTCCTGAACGTCTACGCCAACCGGCCCGGCACCGCCAGCCTGCGGGCCTGGATAGATATGAACGGAAACCGGCAGTGGGATGCCACCGAGCCCTCCGATACTGCCACCAAACAGTGGACAGCGGTTGGGCCCTACATTGTCGCCTCCACCCACTCCGTCCTCCCGCTGGACTGGATCTCCGTCAGCCTCTACGACCATCCGCCGTCCGGCAATCCCCACCGGTTGCTCTGGTGCCGCACCTCCATCACTGGCGGAATCTCCTCTGCCGTCCTGATGACCGGCATCAACGTGGACGCCAATACCTGGGATGCCCTGGACCTGGCGGTCCAGATCCCGCTGGGGAGCGCGGGTTACTACCGGCTGGAAAGCCACACCGGTTCTGGCACCTGTGGCAACGTGGCGACTCGGGTTGCCTATTCAGCCGACCTTTACGTTCGGCCTGTCCAACCGGATATGATCGTCGCATCGCTCAACCTGCCCCAGCGCATCCCGGTGCAGAACCTCTTCACCGTGACGGCAGTGATCTCCAACATCACACCGGGCCTCACCGGAGACATCTTTGACGTGGACTTCTACATCGCCCCGTTGACTCAGCCGCCGCCGGCTCCCGGACAACTGGGCCTGTTGAAACAGTGGGTCGCGGGCATTGGCCCCTACGGTACCACTGTCATCACTACCTACCTGTGGCTCCCGGCCGAAGGGCAATACCGCATCTCCGCCCGGGTGGATACGACCAACTACGTTGAAGAAGACAACGAGGAAAACAACCTGACCTCAGTGGTTGTCAATGCCCGGTGCGCCTATGATACTGGCTGGCTCAGCCCCTCCGCCAACACCGCCACCACCGGCGGTGACAACAACGGGTTTGAGCAAAACCCGACATGCGCCTACGCAGACGGTGGGTGTGCGGCGACCAGCATAGATAATGGCACCGGCAACAACGCCGACCGTCACATTTTCTATAACTATGGCATCAGCCTCCCCGCCGACGCCATCACATATGGTATGGAGGTACGGCTGGATTGGCGGCTGGATAGCACTTCTGGCACCAACTATATGGACGTGGACCTCTCTTGGAACGGCGGCAGTTCCTGGACCTCCACCAAACGGGACTCTACCGAGACCACCAGCGAGCACACGACGGTCCTGGGCGGTCCGGCGGATACCTGGGGGCGCACCTGGTCAGCCTCCGATTTCTCCAACAGCAACTTCCGGGTGCGGGCCCACGCGTACTCTTCCGACAGCACCCGGGATTTCTACCTGGACTGGATCCCCGTCCGGGTAACCTACGGTGTCTGCCGCGCGCCGGAACCCCCGCCGTGGGACGAGGGGGAGATCAAGCCGCCCGGGCTCCAGGAGTGCAGCGAACTCCTGCAGGCCGGCGGGTTTGAGGGGAACCCCCAGCGTGTCTTCACCTACTGGCGCGCTGGAGACATCGGCGCCTACCAGCAAACCGGTTACCTCCAGCGCAGCGGCGCCTTCGCCATGCGGCTCCATGCCTCCCTGGGCTCCTACCCCGCCTGCGCGCCCTTCAACCCGTATCTGTATCAGACGGTCCAGATTCCCACTGAGGTCTATACCCTTACCCACCTGGTGGTAAGTGGGTGGCAGGCAATAGCAGGTAGCCTCACCGACTGCAGTTATCGCGGCATCCCAGACGCCGATGATGTCCTGTACGTCCAGTTGCGGGATAGCAGCGGGAATCCCGTTGGCTCGCCGGTTGCCATTGTGAACGGCGGCGTGGTCACTGAGACCTGGGAACCCTTCAGTGTGGACTTCACCGATCGGGGACTGGACGTGACCACCCTGGCTGGTCAGAATGTCCGGGTCCACTTCTATGGCACCCACGACAACGACTACTACGGCACCTTCTTCTACCTGGACGACTTGAGTTGCAGCATCTGCACCTTCTGGCCGATTCCGGACCCGGTGCCGGGTACCGCCTCCTTCGGCGGGCTGGTGCGCACCCTGGTCGGCGGCGTCCCCCAGTATCTGACCGGTGTGGATGTCTGGGCCTATAGCCAGGGCGGGGAGGTCCTCCACACCCGCACCATCCACGACGGCACCTACCACTTCTACAACATCCCGCCTGGCACCTACACCGTCTACTCCGCCGCCTGGGTGAGCGGGCAGTTGCGGTGGGATTCCACCACCGTCACCGTCGTCGCCGACGAGCGGAACTACAACGTGGACCTGATATTATTGAAGTAGCGGAGATTTATGAAAAATCCAGTGCGACATCCACGAGGATGGCTCTGGCTGATGGCGGCCCTTCTGGCCGGGGGACTGAGCGCGCTGGCCCTCTCCGGAGCGCTGGCCGCGCCGCGCGCTGAATTCCTGCGCCTGGCGACCAATCTCTCCAACAGTCCCAACCGCTACTCGTATTACGCCGACATCGCCGTCAGCCCCGACGGAGACCGGGTGGTCGTTGTATGGCCCGAATCGTACCAGGACTATGGGAGTGAGCTCAAACAGTCCGTCTATTTGCGCTGGGCCTCGGAGAGCACCGGCAGCGGCTGGAGCGCGCCGGTGATCGTGCACGCGGGCAGCAGCAGCGAATGCGCCCGCTGGGCCGCCGTCGCGGTGACCGGTACCAACCCATACACCGCCGTCGTGGCCTACATCACCCAGAGCCCATGCGATGGCCCGACCTCGCAGGCCGTCCGCTACCGGCTGTGTATCCTGGGAGGCGCCTGCGGCGCTGTTCAGACCGTTGACATGGTCTCACCGTTGCCCCTTAACGATCCTGGCTATGGCTCAGTGGACGTTGCTTTGGACGGTGCGGGACAACCACACTTTGTATACGCCTACTACCGGTACGACTCATCCCAAGAAAAGGACGTGGGCACCGTTTATTATCGCTCCCCAAGCGTGCCAAACGCAGAAGAGGTATCCCAGGGCAGCCACGATGCCCGCACCCCCGCCATCGCCTGGAATGGGGGCGCCGTCCATGTGGTCTGGGCAACGGAACCTCTGGCTGGGAGTTACGACTACTTCATCTTCTACCGGCGCCGAACGACGAGTTGGAGCGCGTACGGTCTGGTGAAACAATATCTGGGCTACGCTCCCCACAACCCGGCCATCGCCGTTTTCAGCAACACGGTGCTGGTGGCCTGGGATATGAACAACGAGTGGACAGACTCGGACTGCAGGTACGAGCAAACGAGATGCGAGAAATACACCCTTGCCTATATCCGCTCTACGGATAACGGTGTCAACTGGCCTCAGCATGCCAGCGGGGTTCCTCTGTGGTATGAACTGAAGGGGGACCCTCTGGGTACGGACCGACCCTATACCTCTACCGGTGAGGTCAGGGAACGCACACGCTTTCTGCGCCCGTCGGTGGGATTCCGGGCCGACGGGAAGCCCGTGGTGGTCTGGCACGTGAACGACGGAACCACCGAGAACCCGGATTACAACATCTACTACACCGAAGCGCTGACGGTGCCGGGGAATGCCGGGGAGGCCATAGAGTGGGCCGAGATTCGTCGGTTCGGGCAGAATCCCTCTCTCCATTCCGCCAGCCCGGTAGTGGCGCCGTATCTGCCCCCTTCCGCCCTGCACGTGGTCTACCTCCAGCAGGGTCTGGGGGTGGATGACTGGGAGACGTACTACGACGGCAACGAATATGACCGGTACTCCCACGTGTATCTCCCGATTGTGATGCGGAGTTTTCGGTGATAAGGACACAAGGATACAAGGATGCAAGGATACAAGGATACAAGGATACAAGGATACAGGGGGAGAGTAGCGATCTGCGATAAGCGATACGCGATAAGCGATAAGCGATACGCGATAAGCGATAAGCGATACGCGATAAGCGATAAGCGATACGCGATAAGCGATAAGCGATACGCGATAAGCGATAAGCGATACGCGATAAGCGATTTGCGATACGCGATGAGCGATATGCGATATGCACCAAAAGGGAGCGGGGGCCGATGGGGGGTTATGCTGGGGCTGGCCTTTATCGCTGCGCTGGGGCTGGCGGTTCTGATCCTCTGGCTCAGCCCGGGGCCCTCTGGCGGGAATCCGCCCGCCCCTCCCATTCCGCTGCCGCTGGAGCCCGCAGCCCGGCAGGCCTTTCGGGCCGCGCAGGAGGCAGCCCAGGCCTGGCAGCCGGACGCGCTGCCCTCGTCCCTTTCCGCCCACTGGCAGCGGATCCGGGGCCGATGGCCGACCCAGATCGTATGGACGATCCATTTTTACTCTCCATCCTCCGGTCGGCTGGCAGTTTTTCTGGTGGAGGTGGGACGCACCCGCATGCTCCGGGAGACCGTCAGCCCTTACCCGCTTCCGACCTTCGCGGAGGACCAGTGGAGAGTGGATAGCCCGCAGGCAATGGAAGCCTGGTGGGGCAGCGGGGGGGAGGACTTTCTGGCCCGTCACAGCGATGCCGAAGTGACCCTCCAGTTGAAACCGGCCAGCCCAACGGATAGCCGTCCGGAGTGGGTGGTTACTGCTATGGCGGGCCAGCAAGTTCAGGTCGTGACGATCAGCGGTGTGGACGGACAGCGGCTGCCGTAAAGGAGGTGAAATAGTGCGAAAGCAAAAGCAAAGCGGTCAGAGCATTGTGGAGTTTGCCATCATCCTCCCGTTCCTGCTCTTGTTGATTATCGGGATGGTGGAAACTGCCTTTGCGCTGCGCAGTTACCTGTACGTGAACACGGCTTGTCGGGAGGGCATCCGCTTCGCCGCCCGGGGACGATACACCGACGCGGATACCGCGCGCTGGATGCTGGCCAGCGGCGGATATACCCGATTGAATAATCAACAGGTCCCCTTTTTCCGAACAACAAACCCAGAACCGAACACCGGCATCATCATTACTCGCATCCCGATTCAGGCGAACGGAAACATCGGGCAGCAGGTCAGATACATAACTGGCACCATCACTCTGGCATCCGGCGGTAACGTCTCTACTGTTCCCCTCTCCGAGAACGACAGTCGGGTGGCGAGGGAGGTAAATATTGCGCGCCATCGGGATGAGACCATCGCCATCAATCAGCAGCGGGTAGCACAAGGATATGAAGCACTGGACAACCAGGTTGTCGTGGTGGAAGTTTTCTACGCTCACCGGACGCTATGGAACTACGAACCGTTGGGGTTCCCGAGGGTTCTGAACCTCTATTCCCGTTCCGTGATGCGGGTGGTTTCGGATGCCCGGCAGACCCAATAGGAGGTGCGAGATGAGGCGCATATGGGCCATCTTCCAGCGCTTTACCCGTCAGGATACCCAGCATGGGCAGAGCATCATCCTGGTGGCACTGGGGGTTTTCACCCTGCTGGCCTTTGTCGGGCTGGCGGTGGACCTGGGGATTTATTACTCAGAACGGGTGAAAATCGTCCGGGCAGTGGATGCTGCCGCGCTGGCCGCGGCCCCGGAACTCCCGCTGGAGAGCGCTGCCCACACCCGTGCCCTGGAGTTCCTGCGGGATAACGGATACGATTCGGAAGACCCGGCGACGCAGGTGGGAATCAATTGTCTCGGTTCACAATCCTGCCCATCGGGGGAGGGAGCGGATACCCTCATTATTCTGGAAACAGCCAAGTTCCGGGATATGACCCTGCCCCCGGCACAACAGCTCAACACGGCCAACCGCATCCGGGTCCTGGTCCGGCGGAGAGTGCCGGTCATCTTCATGCGCTTTATTGGCTTTAATTCCCTATGGGTCAGCGCCTCCGCTACTGCCGAAAACATCAACAACCTGGATATCGTCATCGTCTTTGACCACTCAGGCTCTATGGAGTTTGACACCCTCTGTTACGGATGCTGGCAAGCCCAATCGGGTACCCCGTACCCCGGGGGCCTGATCTTTCCTCTCCCCTGGAACGGCCCGCCCAATGGCCCACCGGCCCACTGCGGCGCCACGCAGGAGTTCACCTACAGCGGCTACAAGTACTATTACATTGAGGCCGAGGAGTACTCCCGGGCCAGTAACCCATACAACCGATACCTCTCTGTCCCTTACTATACCTACTGGGTGATGCAGCGGACCAGCGCCGGATCCATCGCCCGGGATTCTCGGGGGGCATACATTATGCATATGCCCTACTCCGATCACGAAACAACGGCGACGGCTTCCCCCGGTTATGGAGTGACCTGCCGCTACGAAGCCGTCAACAATAATGGCCGGTGTGCCGCTTCCGGATATACCGAGTGTTATTGCAAGATGGACGTCCCCGGTGGCCCCTTCCCGGCACCCCGGGTGGATTACGACTTCACCGTTCTGACGACGGGCAGCTACTATATCTGGGTGCGCGGGCAGGCGCCGGGCACCACGTGGCGTCATCCCCAGAATCTGGACCTTCGGATTTTCTGGAATGTAGATAATGGTTCCATTAACACAGAGGACGGGTTTCCCCGAGGAACCGGCTACGACGGTGCCAGTTCGGGTTCCTGGCAGTGGCGGCGGCTCAACGATACCGCTTTCTCCTGGGCGGCCGGCTCCCAGCACACCCTACGCATCTGGGCCGGCGGGGCCGGTTTCGCTATAGACCGCATCGTGATTACCACCAACCCGAATGGCTCGGACGGTTCCCCGCCCTCGGACGTCACCCGAACAGGTATCTGGTCCAACGGGCGGACGGATTGGGCCTGCAGTCCCTGCGATTCCCGCTTCGGTGGCTATCCGGGCGGCTGTGGCCAGTCCACATGCGCTTATTCCCCCAACTGCAACAGCGGCCCCAACCCGGACCGCCGCCGGGATGACATCTACGACGACGAGCAGCCCATACGGGCCGCCGTTGAGGCCGCCAAGCGGTTCGTCGGGATGCTGGACTACCGGTATGACCAGATCGGCTATGTGTCGTACGCCTCCGCTGTTACAATTAACTCGGAACTGCAATGCCTGCGCCGCCTGGGGGCTCAAAACTGTACTCCCTCGGTTATCACTAACACCGTGATTGCTCAACTGGATGCTACGAGAGCCAGTGGCGGTACCAATATCGGTGGCGGCATTCAGAAAGGAATTGAGGTCCTGAGCACCCAATCGGGCCACTACGGCCGGCCCGGGGCAGCCCACATTATGATTCTGATGACCGACGGCCGTCCCAATGTGACTCCTAATACCACCTGCTACACCTATAACCTGATCCAGAAATACGGCCTGACGACGCCGACAAACACCAGCGAACGCCAGGGCAAGGAATGCACCCTCTATTATGCCGAGCAGGCACGCAACAACAGCATCGTCATCTACACCATCACCCTGGGCGACTCGGCCGACTTTGAGTTGATGGAGACGGTGGCCAACATCACCGGCGGGGTCCACCGGAACGCCGACCGCCCGGAGAAACTGAACCAGATTTTTGACGAGTTGTACGAACGTATCTTCCTGCGGCTGGTGGAGTAGGCGCCCCGGGGAGTCAAGTGTAGCAGTGGGGACATTATCCGCCATCAAGGAAGCGGGCGGCTCTGTCGCCCGCTTCCTGTCATTTGACATTTACTGGAAAATGGAATATCATGTCAATATCCCGTCTCATCTCATGGGGTCACCCACGGGTGCGGGGCCTCACCCTGAAGAGCAGGTCGGCCTCAGATGTCACTCTCCACGAGACATCAGATATAACCCACTATCAGGAGGCACAGAATGGGAAGCCGGCGGACACTGGTTCTGGTAGGCCTTTTGATCATCGGTGTGGCGCTGATCGTTGGTGTCTTTTTGCTGCGGCAGCGAGAAGGAGAGGAAGAAGAAGCCCTGCCTACCGAAGTACCTCAGGTAATGAAAATCCTGGTCGCCGCCAACAATCTGACCCGAGGGATGACCATTGCTCCTGACCTTGTTCTGGCTCAGGACTGGCCAATCCAGTACCTGCCGCCGGTCTACTACACCGACCCGGCCCAGGTCATCGGGTATTTTGTGCGGGTGGACATCCCCCAGGGAATGCCGCTGATGCCTGGCATGCTGGCTCCCAGCGCAGAGGCTCTGGGAGCGATCGGCTCTCCCGCTGCACTCCAGGTCCCGGCAGGGAAACGCGCTGTGGCCATCCCGGTGGACCTGCTGGGAGCCATCGCCTGGGCTCTCCAGCCCGGCGACCATGTGGATGTGCTGGCTTCGTGGATGATCCAGGAACTGGATCAGGATTTTCAGAGCCTCCTTCCCAACCAGTGGGCTGCACTTCAGTGCGGAGAAGGGCAACTGTGTCAGGGCATCTACGGACGGGTGGAACCCCTGCCAACCGGGCAGGTGATTATGGTATATCCCCCTGAGGGGGGCACCCAGGCCCGTTACGTAGCCCAACTGACCATTCAGGATGCCGAAGTTCTGGGAGTGGGCACCTACCAGGCGCCGGTTCAGATGGCCGCGCCTCAGCCCACTCCGGCCCCAGGTGAAGAAGGAGGACAGCCAGCCCCGGGTGCTGCCCCTGCGGAGCCGACCCCGACGCCCGCCCTGGTCACGACCCAGGCCGTAATCCTGATTGTAGACCCTCAGGAGGCCCTGGTTCTCAAGGCGTTGGTGGAACTGAAGGCAGACATCACCCTCGCCCTGCGCCGCCCAGGAGATAGCGCGCGCGTCTCCACCGATACGGTCTCCCAGGATTACATCATCGTCCGCTACAATTTTGTCGTCCCACCGAAGCTGCCCTATGCAGTCACCGCACCTGAACCGAACCCACTGGAAGGGCAGATTAGCATCAGCGCCACGACGGGTGGGGTGCCTGCCGAGTGAACCTGCCTAGCGGCCGTCATAGACGTCTGCGGAGGACCCGTGAGCGCCGAAAGAATTCGCGTCCTGATTGTAGACGACATTGCTGAGACCCGGGAGAACCTGCGCAAACTGCTCTCTTTCGCGCCGGACATAGAAGTGGTTGGCACGGCAGCCACGGGCGAGGAGGGTGTCCAACTGGCGCAGGAACTGACCCCGCACGTGGTGATTATGGACATCAATCTGCCCGGGATGGACGGGATCACCGCCACCGAGCAGATTGTGCGGGAAGTGCCGACCGCTCAGATTGTCATTCTCTCCGTCCAGGGGGAGACCGGTTATATGCGCCGGGCGATGGCCGCGGGCGCGCGCGACTTCCTGGTCAAGCCCCCCAGCGGAGACGAATTGATGGCGACCATCCGCCGGGTCTACGAAATCGGGCAGGCGCAGGCCGCGCGGATGGCTCCCATTTCCACCGCGGCCGTCCCCGGTGTGGCGGGGCGTCCCGCTGTGGGCCGCCAGGGGCAACTGGTCGTCGTCTTTTCCCCCAAAGGTGGGGTGGGTTGCACCACGGTCGCCGTCAACCTGGCCGTCGCCCTCCAGACCCGCCTGGGTGTGGGCCAGAAAGTCGCCATTATGGATGGCAGTTTCCAGTTCGGCGACGTGGGGGTCATGCTCAACCTTCAGGCCACTCGCAGCATCGCCGACCTGGCCGTGCGGGTTGAGGAACTGGACACCGACCTGCTGACCAGCGTACTGACCCCCCACGCTTCGGGTATCAAGGCCCTCCTGGCCCCACCGCACCCGGAGGCAGCAGAGGCTTTCATTGGTGCCGACAGCGGGATGGCCGAGGGAAGCCGCCGCATCGGGGCGGTTCTGGACGGGCTCCTCTCGGAGTTTGACATCGTGGTGGTGGACACATGGAGCCTGCTGAACGAGTTGACGTTGACGTTCCTGGACCGGGCAGACCTGATTCTGCTGGTCGTTACTCCTCTGATCCCGGACATCAAGGACGCCCGCCATTTCCTGGAACTGACGGATCGGCTGGGTTATCCCCGGACGAAAATCGGTCTGGTCATCAACCACTCAGACCGGAAGACGGGCCTGCGGCTGGATCAGATTGAGCGAGCGCTGATCCCTTCGCTGGCCCACATCCCCTACGATGAACGAGCCGGTATTGTGGCGGCCAACCGGGGCCTGCCCATCGTCACAGAGGAAGCCAGCAAGGCGATCGGCCAGGCCTTCGTCCATTTGGCCGCCGGAGTTTTGGAGCGGCTGAGCCAGTTCCGGAAAGGAGAGGAGGAAGAGGAGGAGGTATCCGTGGAGATGAGCCGCCGTCTCATAGGCCGGGCGCTGGGGATTTGAATTGCAGACCACGGACGACAGACGACGGACGACAGACGACAGACCACAGACGATTCGCGACAGGCGATAAGCGATAAACGATTAGCGATACGCGATAGGCGAGGTGCAAGATGTCGCTTTTGAGGAGAATTGAGAAAGGGACCCAGCAACCAACCACACCAGCAGGGCCGGCAGGGCCCACTGCGCCGACCCCACGGCCGACCGCGGCCCCGTCCCCCCTGCGAGACACATATCGCGACCTGAAGACCCGCATTCAGAACAAACTGATAGACGAGCTGGACCCCACGATGGATGTCAGCAGGCAGGACGAGGTCCGGCGCACCATCCGGGAGATGTTTGAGAACATTCTGGCTGAGGAGCGGATCGTCCTCAGTCGGGCTGAGCGGGAACGGCTCTTCGAGCAAATTGTGGCGGAGATTCTGGGACTCGGGCCACTGGAGCCGTTCCTGGCCGACCCAACAGTCACCGAAATCATGGTCAATGGTCCCAAAAACATTTATGTGGAGCGATACGGCAAAATTGAGCGCACCTCCGCTTCATTTGAGTCCGAGGAGCACCTGATGCGCATTATAGAGCGCATTATCGCTCCCCTGGGCCGGCGCATAGATGAGAGCGTCCCCTACCAGGATGCTCGCCTGCCCGACGGTTCGCGTGTCAACGCCATCATCCCGCCCCTCTCTCTTGTTGGTCCGGTGCTGACCATCCGGAAATTCTTCAAGATTCCGTTGACCGCTGAGAAACTGATTGAATTGGGCTCTATCACGCCGGAAGCGATGGAGTTCCTCAAAGCCTGCGTGCATGCCAGGTTAAACGTCGTGGTTTCTGGCGGCACCGGTACCGGAAAAACGACGTTCCTGAACATTCTCTCCGCCTACATTCCCAATGATGAGCGGATTATCACCATTGAGAACGCGGCGGAGTTACAGTTGCAGCAGGAGCATGTGGTCACACTGGAATCCCGCCCGCCCAACATTGAGGGCCGGGGGGAGGTGACCATCCGCGACCTGGTCATCAACAGTCTGCGGATGCGACCAGACCGGATTATCGTCGGCGAGTGCCGGGGACCCGAGGCGTTTGACATGCTCCAGGCCATGAACACCGGTCACGAAGGTTCTATGACCACCATTCACGCCAACTCCCCGCGGGACGCTCTGGCCCGATTGGAAAACATGATTCTGATGGCTGGGATGGACCTTCCCCACCGGGCCATCCGGGAACAAATCGCCAGCGCGCTGGACCTGATCATCCAGTTGGAACGCCTGCGTGATGGTACCCGGAAAGTAGTCAGCATCACGGCAATAGAAGGGATGGAAGGCGACATCATCACGATGGCGGAGATTTTCAAGTTTGAGATTGTCGGAATAGAAAATGGAAAGGTCATCGGTCGGCTCCGTCCCACGGGCATTCGCCCCAAGTTTATGGAGAAGATTGAAGCGGCTGGAATTCACCTGCCGCCTACGATTTTTGGCGTTGGGGAACGAATGCGGCGATAGAAACGGAGAAGCGAGATGGAGAACCTGTTGCTGGTTTTGGGTATCTTACTGATCATCGGAGCCCTCGTCTACTTTTTCGCAGGCAGTCGGAAGAAAGACGAGGTCACCGAGCGGTTAGACCGCTATGCCCCGGGTGTAGAGGAGAAAAAGAAGAAGCGTGGGGAACCCGGCCCCCGGGTCTCGCCGCTGGGAGAGCGTCTGGACAGGGCACTGGCAGAGCGGGGGCTCGCCCGCAATCTTCGCACCCAACTGGCCCGGGCCAACCTGAAACTAACCGCCGGAGAGTTCATCGCGGCCACCATCATCTGCATGATTCTTTTCCCTGCTATAGTGTTCATCTTGCGCCGTGACATCCCTCTATCCCTGCTGGCTGCTGTACTGGGCTTCTTCGCCCCTCGCTGGTATGTGGCCTATCTCCAGGGGAAGCGCCTGAAAGCCTTTAATGACCAATTGGGGGATATTATCAGCATGATGGTCAACGGCATCCGGGCTGGCTATAGCGTGCTTCAGGCAATGGAAGCGGTGGCCAAAGAAATGGACGAGCCTGCTTCGGAGGAATTCAGTCGGGTGGTTAAGGAAGTCCAGTTAGGGCTTTCCCTGGAGCAGGCGCTGGACAACCTTCTGCGCCGGGTCCCCTCCGACGACCTGGATATGACAGTGACGGCCATCAAGGTCCAGCAGGAAGTGGGAGGCAACCTGGCCGAAGTGCTGGATACCATCAGTTTCACTATTCGGGAACGAGTGCGGATCAAAGGGGAGATTCGTGCTCTGACGGCCCAGGCCCGTGCCTCGGGCTATGTGGTCAGCCTTTTGCCGGTCGGGGTTGCTGTACTGGTCTATGCAATTAACCCCAGGTTTATGGGAGTGATGTTCACAGACCAATGCGGCTGGATGATGCTGGGTGTAGCGGGGGCGGGCATTATTTCCGGGTTCTTTATCACTCGGAAGATTGCCGATATTGAGGTTTAGAAGGGAATCAGAGATAGGGGGGGTAAGAGGAAATGAGCCCTGTACTGCTCCTGCTGGGGTTGGCTGTGGTTCTCGCAGTGGCCATGGTCATCATTGGCATGCGGGCACCCAAAAGGGAAGATGCGCTGGAAGCCCGGCTGGCCGAGTTGGGTGCGATGGGCCGCACGGCAACACTGGAAGAAATAGAACTTTCTCTGCCATTTAGCGAACGGGTCATCCGACCCATCCTGCAGAAAGTGGCGGCCCTGATTGGGCGAATGACCCCTTCTCAAACACTGGCGCGCACCCGCCGGTATCTGGAACTGGCCGGACTTTCTCACAAAATTGGCCCTGCCGAGTTTGTCGCCGCCCGCTACATCATTGCAGGCGTCTTAGGCGGCCTGTTGATTCTACTGATGGGACGTATGGCCATCCCGATGTCGCGGAAATTGCTCCTGATCGTGATCGCCTTCGCTTTGGGCTATTACCTGCCCGGCTCCTGGTTGGGCTCCAAAATCCGTCGGCGACAGCATGAGATTCTGAAATCCCTCCCGGACGCGCTGGACCTGCTCACGATCTGCGTAGAAGCGGGCCTGTCATTTGACGCGGCAATGGCCAAAGTGGTGGAGAAATGGGATAACGAACTAAGCCGGGCCTTCGCTCGCGTCCTTCAGGAGATTCAACTGGGAAAACTCCGGCGCGAGGCACTGCGGAATATGGCCGATACGATGGACATCCGTGACGTCTCTAACTTCGTTGCCGCACTGATCCAGGCTGACCAGTTAGGCGTCAGTATCGCCAAAGTCCTCCGCATCCAGTCTGACCAGATGCGAGTCCGCCGACGACAGCGAGCCGAAGAACTGGCCCGTCAGGCCCCGATCAAAATGATTATCCCCATTGTGTTTCTGATTTTCCCCGCCCTTTTCATCATCCTGCTGGGTCCAGGTGTGCTGGGTGTGATCCGGAGCGGCGCGCTGAGGGCAATCTTCGGAGGGTAAAACCTGAAACCGGGCCGGGCCCTTCCTTCGGCATCCGGCTGTCCGGTGGAGAGCACAGAGGAGCCAACGGTGTCTTCCAGGCCACCGCGCGTCTTGTTCCCGGAAATCCTGCTGGGGTTGCTGCTGGACCTCCTCTTCCCGCCCCGCTGCGTGGTCTGCCGCCAGGTGGGTACCTGGCTGTGCCCGGAGTGCGTAAGCCGGCTCCCCCTCCTCTCCGGCCCGGTCTGCTCCTGCTGTGGGGCCCCAATACTCCAAGGGGAGCTCTGCAGAGCCTGCCAGGAAACCCCCCTGCGTCTGGAGGGAATCCGGTCCGTCGCCCCCTTTCGCGGGCCGGTACGGGCTGCCATCCATTATCTGAAATACCGCCATGCCCGCGAACTCGCAGACCCTCTGGGAGAACTGATGGCCCGATACTGGCAGCAGAACCCCCTGCCCGCAGAGGTCATCGTGCCGGTGCCCCTCCACCCCTCCCGCCTGCGAAGGCGCGGCTACAATCAGGCCGCCCTGCTGGCCTGGGCGCTGGGCCGCCGGGTCGGCCTGCCGGTGGACGAGGATGCCCTCTGCCGGGTGCGGGCCACTCCCTCCCAGATGCGCCTGAACGCTCCCGACCGGCGCCGCAACGTGGAGGACGCTTTCCGCTGTACCGATGACCGGATGAGAGGCCGCCGGGTCCTGCTGGTGGATGATGTCTGCACGACCGGCGCCACCCTGGAAGCCTGCGCCGACGCCCTGCGGGAGGGCGGAGCCCGCCAGGTCTGGGCGCTCACCCTGGCGCGAACCGTCTGAACCAGAATGACCAATGATGAAATGACCAATGACAGAATGACCAATGACAGAATGACCAATGACCAGTGTACCAATGTACCAATTTACCAGCCCGAGGTGACCAATGGAAATCCAACTGTTTACCCGAAATATGGAGTTAACCCCCCGTCTCCAGGAGTATGTGGAGAAGAAAGTCAGCAAGTTGAGCCGCTATCTGCCGAACATCACCGATGTTCGCGTGGACCTTTCTGTGGAGAACACTCGCTCCAGCGCTCAGCGACAGGTCGCCCAACTGACCATCCGGACCCCCCGTGTGATGCTGCGGGCCGAAGAGCGGGCATCCGATATGTTCACCGCCATTGACGCCGCACTGGATAAGATGCGGCGACAGATCACCCGCCACAAGACCCGACGGCAGGACCGCTGGCAGCGGGTGGAAGGAGAAGAAGAGGAATGGGAAGAGACGGCCCTTCCATCGGAAGAGGCCATCTCCGGTAAGGTCGTCCGTGTTAAGCGGTTTGGGATGTTTCCCATGACGCCCGAGGAAGCCATTGAGCAGATGGAACTCCTGGGCCATCAGTTCTTTGTTTTCCTGAACGCCGAAGAGGGCGGTATCAATGTGATCTACCGCCGCCGGGACGGCGACTACGGCCTGATTATCCCCGAATTGCGATGAGATGAGGGACGGGGTTTTGGGGCGGCGGCCAAAGGCCGCCGCCCCAAAACCCTGCCCCTTCAACATTCCGTTCACTCTTTGAGCCAGGAACGCATCACCCTGATCCTGATGGTCGGCGGATGGGCCGGGAGCCCGGTGGAACAGGCGCTCCGGCGCGCCCACCAGGCGGCCGCCGAGGACCTCCTGGAAACCCTCCGACAGACCAGCCTGGTGGAGCGGGCCATCATCGTCACCGATGACCCCCAATGGGCCCCCGACCTGCAGGGGATACCCCTGGAGGTGAAAGTAGACCGTCCCGGCGAGCCGTTCCACTTCGGCCGCCATCTGGCTGGTGAGATTCAGCGCGTCGGCGCCGATCGCGTGCTCTACGCCGGGGGCGGTTCGGCGCCCCTGATGACCCTCCAGGACTGGCTCGGTGCCCTGAGCGACTTCACTGGAGACCGCCCTCAGGCCGTTACCAACAATCTGTACTCATCGGACTGGATTGCCTTCTATCCCGCCCGGGCCCTGGCTTCCCGCATCGCCCCTCTGGAACGGGATAATGCCCTGGGATGGGTCCTTTCCGAAGAGTGCGGCCTTCCCACCCGGGCGCTGGGCCCTTCCGCCGCGACCCGACTGGACCTGGATACGCCCGCGGACCTGCTGGTCTCCCGTCTTCACCCCCGCATCGGGCCCCGCCTGCGCGCGGTTCTGGATGACCTGGATTGGCCCATGGAAGCCGTCAAGGGCGTCCTGGACGTGATGGGCCGGGACGGAAGCCACCTGACCATCATTGGCCGGTCGTCCCCGGCCGCGTGGATGGCACTGGACCGGGCTACCCGTTGCTGGGTGCGCCTCTTTGTGGAGGAGCGGGGAATGGTCGCCAGCGGGCGCCTGCGTCGGGGAGAAGTGCGCAGTCTCCTGGCCGACTTTCTGGAATATGCGGGAATAGATGGCTTTTTCGCCGAACTGGAATCCCTGGCAGAGGCGGCTCTGATGGACACCCGTGTCCTGATGGCCGCGCGAGGATGCTGGCCTTCTCCAGCGGACCGGTTCAACGCCGACCTCCTCTGCTGGCAGGAAGTCGGCGACCCCTTCCTCCGGGAGTTCACCCGGGCCGCCGCCCAATCCTCCATTCCCATTCTGATGGGAGGGCAGTCCCTGGTCAACGGAGGGCTGATGGCCATGGTGGAAATCCTGACAACCCGATGGCCCTGAAGTTTGGCTTTTTGGGGGAAGGGGGCAGAAAAGCATATTTGGAAGCCGCCTCCGGCGAAGCGACAGGAACAAAAAGAATATATTTTTCATTGCGGCGGCTTCGCCGCCGCAATGAAAAATATATTTTACTTATCACCGTGGGCGAAAAGGCCAAAATTGAGGGTCATCTCTGTGAGGGTGCTATGGGATGGGAATTTGACATCTACTCCGCTCTCTTAGGCGCAGGATTCACCCTTCTGCTCATCGGTCTGGGCTATTTGCTGCGGGACCCGTTCCTGCGAGGCTGGCAGGAATTGAGGGGAGCGGCCTTGCGTACGTTCGGCCAGTTAACCGCCGGATGGGAAGCGCGCTACCGGGAACGGGTCATCCGCTGGGCTCAGGGCGCCCATGCACTGGCCGACATGGGCCCTCTGGAGCAATATTTTGTCCCGATGCGCCTGGCCCCGCCCCTGCCCCTCCCGGACCCGGAGCGGGAGGTGCCGCCAGCGTCCCAGCCCCTCTCCCCGGACGATACTCTGCGAGGCCACCCCCGGCTTCTGATTACGGGTGGCCCGGCTTCCGGACGGAGCACTCTGCTGGCCCATCTGGCCCTGACCCACGCGCGCGCAGAGGGAACGCGTGTCCCCCTGTACCTCTACCTTCCGGCGCTGGATTGGGCCCCACCCCCAGAGGGGAAAAAGGCCCCGACGCCGTTCCAGCGGCTGGTTCAGGGGGCGTTGCAGGCCGTCGGGGCCCCCGCCCCCGCCGCGACGCCTCTCCGCCAGGCCCTCCAGGCGGGCGGCGCGCTGATCCTGGCTGACGGGTGGGATGAACTGGACCCCACCGCGCAGGAGCAGGCCACCTCATGGCTCGCCGAACTGGCTGACGCCTTTCCGGGCAACATCTGGGTGGTCGCCGTGGGGGCACAGCGGTACGCTTCTCTCGCCAACGCCGGGTTCGTTCCCCTCCGCCTCTGCCCCTGGGACCGTCCGGAGGTGCGAGATTTCCTGACCCGTCTCCCCACCCCCGAAAATTTCCCCCTGGAGCGCGCCACGGAAGACCTGACACAGGTCCTGAAACGGACAAACTCGCTGTTAGACGTGGCTCTCTATGCCGGGTGGCTCCTGGAGAACGGCACCGTCCCGCCGAAGCGGATGGACCCCTTCCGCCAACGCCTGGAGAAATGGGCAAACGGATTCCCCGACCTCTCTCCGCTGGAAGGGGTGGAACCCCTGGATCCGCTGGACATCCTGCGCACACTGGCCCGGAAACTCCAGGAGGACGGTCGGTTCGTCTGCACCCGTCAGGAACTGGAGGAAATCCTCCGTCAGAAACTGACCCCGATCTCCCCGGTGGTCGGACCATCTGCTGAAGGAGAGGCCGCGTCCCCGGCGGGACCCCCGTCCGCAGAGATGGAATCCTCGCCAGAGAGTGTACCCCCAGAGAGTGCGCCTCCGGCTGAACAACCCGCGTCGGAGCGTCCACCCGCCCCCGAACCGAAGCGCGTCCGGGCGGCCCTGGCATCGTTTATCAAAGCCTTCCTCGCCCCGGGCGGGCCGCTGGTCGCCTGCGCTTCTGACCAGTACCAGTTTGTCCATCCCCTCTGGCAGGCCATGCTGACCGCTGAGGCGCTGGCCTCTTCGCCCGATGTACTGGTCGCGCACCTGGATAACCCATCCTGGCTCCCCGTGGCCGACTTCTACGCCGAGATTGGCGGGATGGAACCGCTGTTGCGCGCCTGGCTTTCCCGTCCCGATGACCTCTGGCAGACTCGCCTGCGGACCGCGGCCCGCTGGGCGGCACTGGCCCCGCCCGATGCCCAGTGGCGCAACGGCGTGATGGCCCTCCTGGGGCGCTCCCTGCTGGCCCCCGGCCTCTCCGACGAATCCCGGCAGCGACTGGCAGAGGCCCTGATCTGGACCGGCGACCCGGGCGTCCCCCTGTTCCTGCGCCACGCGCTCCGCAACCCCAACCCGACCGTACGGGCCATCACGGTCCGGATGATGGCCATCCTCCGCGAAGGAGCCGATCTTTCCGGTATGGTGAAAGCGCTGGAGGACCCCGAAGAGACCGTCCGCATCGCGGCCGTCCACGCTCTGGGAGAAATCGGGGTCCCCGCGGCCGTGGAGTGGCTGGTCCACGTATTGACCTCGGGCGATGAGACCCTCCAGGTGGAGGCCGCACGGGCCCTGGCCCGCCAGGGAGAAGAAGGCTACAAGGTGCTCCGGGAGGCCCTGCAGGACGAGGACTTTATGGTCCGGCGGGCTGCCGCCTATGGGCTGGGAGAAATTGACGCCATCTGGGCCCGGGAACTCCTGGAAAAGACGGCCCGGGAAGACCCCCAGTGGATTGTCCGCTCCGCCGCTGCATCCGTTCTATCCGAACGGGAACAAAAGGCGAAACCAACCCCACCTCCTCCACCGCCCGTCCCCTGGGACATGGGCTGGCTTATCGCCTGGGCCGCCGAACAGGGCGAAGGCGTGGGCATCGGCGAGGCCGCTTTCGGCCCCCTCCTCCGGGCCCTGGCGGAGGGTCCGGCCCCCATCCGCTGGGCTGCCGCCCAGACCCTGGGCTGGGTAGGCCGCCCCGAGCATGTGGACGCGCTCCGCCGCGCCCTGAACGACCCCGAACTGGACGTCGCCCGGATGGCCCTCCGGGCGCTGGAAGAACTGAGCGCCCGCTACGGGCTGACGGTTCCGGCCTGATGCCCTCTGCGACCTGCGTACGGGCGAGGCATGCCTCGCCCCTACCTGCGACCCTGCGACCTGGGATCTGCGCCATGATAGACCAACTCTGCATCAACACCATCCGCACTCTGGCCATGGACGGCGTCCAGAAGGCCCGCTCCGGTCATCCCGGCATGCCGATGGGGATGGCCGACGTCGCCTACGTCCTCTGGACCCGGTTCCTCAAGTACAACCCGAAAGACCCGAAGTGGCCCGACCGGGACCGGTTCGTCCTCTCCGCCGGTCACGGCTCCATGCTCCTCTACAGCCTGCTCTACCTCACCGGCTACGACCTGACGCTGGAGGACCTGATGGCCTTCCGGCAGTGGGGCAGCCGGACTCCCGGTCATCCCGAATACGGCCTGACCCCCGGCGTGGAGACCACCACTGGCCCCCTGGGGCAGGGCTTCGCCAACGGCGTCGGGATGGCCATCGCCGAGCGGTTCCTGGCCGCCACCTTCAACCGGCCTGGTTTCCCCATTTTTGACCACCACACCTACGCCATCGTCTCCGATGGCGACCTGATGGAGGGCATCAGCCACGAGGCAGCGTCGCTGGCCGGACACCTGGGCCTGGGCAAACTGGTCTACCTCTACGACGACAACGACATCTCCATTGAGGGCTCCACCGACATCACGTTCACCGAAGATGTCGCCGCCCGCTTCCGCGCCTACGGCTGGCACGTCCAGAAGGTGGACGGCTACGACCTGAAAGCCATCGCGGCGGCCATCCGGGCCGCGCGCCGGGAGACGGCCCGCCCGTCCCTCATCATCTGCCGGACCCATATCGCCTACGGTAGCCCCAATAAACAGGACGACGCCTCTGCCCACGGCGAACCGCTCGGAGAAGAGGAGGTCCGGCGGACCAAGCAGGCCCTGGGATGGCCGCCGGATGCCCAATTCTGGATCCCGCCGGAGGTCCTGCCCGTCTTCCGGCGGGCGGTGGAGGAGGGAGCCGCCGCCCAGGCCCACTGGCAGGCGACCTTCGCCGACTACGCCCGCCAGTACCCCCGTGAGGCAGCGCTTCTGGAGCGCCTCTGGGCCGGCGAACTCCCCGACGGCTGGGAGGAGGCCATCCCGTCTTTCTCCCCCGCCGACGGCCCGATGGCCACCCGGAAGGCCTCCGGCATCGTCCTGAACGCGCTGGCTGCGGCCCTCCCCACCCTCATCGGCGGCTCCGCCGACCTGGCCCCCTCCAATCTGACCCTGCTGAAGGGCTACGACGACTTCCAGCGGGATACCCCCGCCGGCCGCAACCTCCGCTTCGGCGTCCGGGAGCACGCGATGGGCGCCATCCTCAACGGGATGGCCCTCCACGGTGGCCTCATCCCCTACGGGGGAACCTTTCTGGTCTTCTCCGACTATATGCGACCGGCGGTCCGTCTGGCCGCGATGATGCACCTGCCGGTGGTGTACATCTGGACCCACGACTCCCTCTGGATCGGAGAGGACGGCCCCACCCATCAGCCAGTGGAGCAACTGGCAGCCCTGCGCGCCATCCCCAACCTGACCGTCATCCGCCCCTGCGACGCCAACGAGACCGCCCAGGCCTGGCGGGCTGCGCTGCGCCGCCGGAACGGCCCCACCGCCCTGCTCCTCACCCGCCAGAATCTGCCGGTGCTGGACCGGAGCGATAAGGCTGGAGCGGAGAACCTGGCCCGGGGCGCCTACGTCCTGCGGGAGGCCCCCCAGGGAGACCCGGAACTGATTCTCATCGCCTCCGGCTCCGAGGTCCATCTGGCCCTGGCCGCGCAGGAGGGGTTGGCGGAGCGCAGCGTCCGCGCGCGCGTCGTCTCCATGCCCTCCTGGGAACTGTTTGATGCCCAGCCGCCGGACTACCGGATGGCTGTCCTGCCTCCGACCGTCCCCAAAATCGCCATAGAGGCCGCCGTCCCGCTGGGCTGGGAGCGGTACGTGGGCCCGGGCGGGGCCATCATCGGCATCCAGCGGTTCGGCGCCTCGGCCCCCTACCCGGTCCTGATGGAGAAATTCGGCTTCACTCCCCAGGCGGTGATAGAACAGGCTCTGGAGATTGTATCCACGAAGGACACAAAGCAGTGATCAAAACGGTTCGTGTCCTTCGTATTCTTCGTGGATAGAGAAATGTCCGTTTACCCGGCCGACATTCTTCTCTACGAAAAAGGCACCACCCGGCAGGAAGCCGGCGCCCTGCCGGTGGAAGAAGAGGTCATCCTCACCGTCAACGGGCAGGACCTGGTCGGCCTGATGTGCACGCCGACCTTGCTGGAGGAACTGGCGGTTGGCTTCCTCTACAATGAGGAGTTGATTGACGGGATGGAGGAGGTGGCCAGTGTGCGCGTTTGTGGGAGTCGCCGCTGCGTGGACGTCTGGCTCTACCGGGATGTGGAGATTCCCGCCCTGCGCACGCTGACCTCCGGCTGCGGCGGCGGGACGACCTTTGAGGACCTGCGGGAGGCGCGCCCGCCGCTGGAAAGCGACCTCACCGTGACCCCGGACCAGGTGGTCCGCCTGATGCGCCGCCTGCAGGACGCGGCCGTCCTCTACCGTCGGGTGCGCGGCCTCCACACCTCCGCCCTGGCCGAAGGGGAGGGCCTGCTCTGGGTGGCGGAGGACGTGGGCCGCCACAACACGGTGGACAAACTGGCAGGCCTCTGCCTGCGCCAGAGCCGCCCGTTGCGGGACCGGATTCTCCTCACCACCGGACGGGTCAGTTCGGAGATGCTGGTGAAGGCGGCCCGGATGCGCACGCCGGTGGTGATCTCCCTCTCGTCCCCGACCTCCCTTTCGGTGGAACTGGCCCGCCTCTGGAATATTGCCCTCATCGGTTACGCGCGGGGCGACCGCTTCCGCGTCTACGCCGGCGCCCACCGGGTCATCGGCCTTCCCGACAGGTAAAACCGGGCGCTGACTGAAGTCACCCTTCCTGGGCCGCAGGCCTTTGGTCGGCCTTCGCCGACCTTTCTTGGGATGCAGATGAAAGAGTGTCGGCGGAGGCCGACACCCGGCACGAAGTGCCCAGGGAGGACGATTTCAATCGGCCTAAATTGGGAACCATCGGGACGGTTCTGGCGTCTGGAAGGCGTGGGGGCAGGGCTGGCCCCTGCCCAATCGGGGGCAACCGCAAGGGTTGCCCCTACACCCTGCCCCCAGGGGCAACCATTGTTGGGGCAGGCCTTGCGCCTGCCCAGGCCTTGCGCCTGCCCAGGCCCTGCCCCTAACCTGTTCCGGAGGCGGAGAGATGAGAGGGATAATTCTGACTGCTATGCTGCTGACCATACTGCTGGTATCCTGCACGCCGGGGCCTTCCACCAGTCCTCTGAGCCCGCAGTCGGCCCCGCCAACCCTGCCGCCCCAGCCGCAGACCCTGCCGTCGCTGTCCATGGGGGAGTCCGTCACCCCCATCGGCGAGATTCTGGCGGACCCGCGGGCGTATGAGGGGCGGGAGGTGACCGTCGTCGCCTACTACCGGGGGTGGGACCTGCTGGGGGAGGCCGGCTCCGGCCCGCCGCTCACCCGCAGCGACGTCGCCGTCGCCGACGCGACCGGGGGCATCTATATTGTGTTCGCCGGGGAGGAGGCCGTAAGCGGTCTCCCGCGCCTGTCCCCCTTTGACCGGGAGGCCACCGAGACCCTGCTCCGGCTGCACGGAGTGGTCCAGTTGAACCCGAACGGTCAGCCGTACATTCTGGTGAAGAAAGGAGAGGTGATGAAGGGGCTACCCGCGCGCGTCCTCCTGCGGGTCCGCCGAACCGGCGGTATCGCCGGGATGGACCAGGAACTGATGGCGATGGCCGACGGCACCCTCTATTTCCTGGACCGGAAGAGCCGCACCCACGTCCGCTGGCAGGTGGACCCCGCTCAGGTCCTCCAGGCAGCGGAGGGCCTCCGCCCGTTCCTGGACGGGGAAGTGGGCCGCCAGGTCCCGGACGGCTTCGCCTACGCCGTCACCCTTCAGGACGGGGAGCAGGTACGGACGGCGGTGTTCTACGAAGGGACGTTGCCGGAGGAGGCGGGCCGGGCGCTGACCCTTGTTCGGGAGTGGTTCGGGGAGGCGATGGAGCAGGCGTCCCGCCCCACTCCGACCCCCGGGGCGTACCCCGGCGCCGTGATGGCGGCGGTCCGGGCGCTCTCGGAGCAACTGGACGTCCCGCCCGAAGCGATCACGGTGGCGGCCTGGGAGCCGGTGGACTGGCCGGATACCAGCATAGGCTGTCCGGAGCCCGGGATGATGTACGCGCAGGTCATCGTCCCCGGCTATGTGGTCTTCCTGGAGGCGCGGGGGGAGACCTTCCGCGTCCACACCGACCAGGCGGGGCAGCGGGTCTGCATCCCATAGATGACGGGCCCTTGCGGCGGCGGCCTTCGGCCGCCGCCGCAAGGGCCCCCCCTCCTCCCGAAAATCCCCCTGTTGCCTCTTTCCTGGATTCGGATAAAATACCCCCAGAGTCGGGAACCACATCCTGCATCCTGCAATCTTGCATCCTGCATCCTTGCATCCTGCAATCTTGCATCCTGCACCCTGCAAAGGAGGCCCATGAGCATACGCCGCATCGTCTGTACTGGTCTTATCCTGCTCCTGTTCTCCCTTTTTGCCCCCGCCGTTCTGGCAGAGGGCGCGCCGCCCCTGGCCGTCTACTACGTCGGGCCGGAGGGGGGCGTGCGGACGGCCCTCACCCTGGCCGCCGACATCCGCCTGGTCTCCGACCCCGCTCAGGCCAGCGTCCTCGTCCTCAACGGCGCCATTCCCGACCCGGAGGGGCTGGCGGCCCGCGTCCGGAAGGGAGCAGGTCTGGTCCTCATTCTGGGCCCGGACCTGACCGCGAATGAGGTGTCCACCCTGCTGGGGCTCCCGGTGGCGCTGGAGGCACGGGAAGAGCCCCTCAGCCTGGTCGGCCTGGAGGGGATTGCTGACCCTGTTCTGAGCGAAATCGTCTGGACCAGCGCGCCGCAGGTCCGCCAGCGCTACGAAGTGATCACCCCGGTCTCGGCCCTGACGCCGCTAGTGGTGGGCTTTGAGGATGGTTCCTGGGTCCTCTGGTCGGCCCTGGGCGGACGGGCTTTCATATTCAACGCCTTTCTGGACGGGGCCAACCCCCAGTTCCAGAGTTGGGCGTATTTCAACTACTTCGTCTACCACCTGACCCTGCGCGCTGGGGGCCGGACGCCCCCTCCCTTTGCGGACTACCTGTCCTCCCCCGTGCCCCACGAGCGGGACCGCCTGGTCCTCTACCTCCTGCTGGCGGGGATGCTGGCCCTGGCGGGCGTCATCTTCTGGACCGTCCGGCGCTACAGCCGCGCCCACCCGGAGGTCCTGGACGTGCTGGTGGCCGACCGGCGGGACTTCGCCGCCCGCGAGGCCGGGACGGCCTGGGAGGACGTCGGCTTCCACCGCCCCCTGGCGGGCTTCTTCGTCGCCCTGATGATGGGGCTGGTGCTCTTCGTCCCCCTCATCATCTACCAGAACCTGGTCCTCCCCGTCTACATCCTCCCTTCGGCCCAGGCCCTGGGCATCTGGGGGCGGGTGGTCCAGTTCTTCAACTTCCTCTGGCTGCTCTTTGACCTGGGCACCAGCGCCGCCTTCATCAAGTTCTTCGCTCAGTACCGGGTCCACGACCCCCGGCGGGCCATCCAGTACGGGCAGGTCTTCGTCTGGTGGCAGGCCCTCTCCGGCGCGCTGCAGGTGGCCATGGTGACGGCGGTGGCCGGCACCCTCCTCCCCCGCACCCCGTACGCGCTCTACACCTGGAGCATCATCATCCACACCTTCATCCAGATTCCCGGCTTCTACCAGGTGATGCGGCACGGGCTGATGGCCTGGCAGCGGTTTGACTACGCCCAGATTCTGGACATCGCCCTGGCCCTCATCTTCCCGATGCTCACCCAGCCGGTGCTGGTCACGCTGATGGTGCGCTGGGGCGCGGCGCATCCCATCTTCGGCGGGCCGATGGGCGGCGTCCTGGGGATGGGGATGGCCGCCTACGCGGCGGAACTCCTGTCCTTCCTGGTGGGCCTGTGGCTCTACCGACGGCTGGGCTACAACGCCCGTCTCCTCTTCCTGGCCCATTTTGACTGGAAGACGGTCAAAGAGTCCTTCCGCTTCGGCGTCTTTGAGATGCTGGGGTCCATCGCCTGGGCCGCGGGCCAGGCCCTGGAAATCCTCATCACCCAGACCCGGCTGGTCAACTACAACGAGGTCTGGGGGAACTGGACCCTGGCGCAGAACTTTATCTTCTCCTACAACGTCCTGAACACCCTGTACTCTAACCTGATGTCCTCCATCTCCGAGGCCATCTCCAACGCCCGGAAGGTGCTGAGCCAGTACTACTCGGTGATGGCCTACAAGTGGGGCGGCATCATGAGCGCCTTTATCGGCGCGGTCCTGCTGGCGGTCGCCGACCGGTTCATCCTGGGCGCCTCGGGGCCGGAGTTCGTCCGCGCCGCCACGTACGCCGTCCCCCTCATCATCTGGGGCGCCATCCAGTACCCGTCGTGGGTGGGGGATAACGTCCAGTTGGGTGCCAACCGCCCCTACCTGAAGTCCATCCTGGTGGCGGGGGAGCAGGTCATCCGTATCGTCCTGGCCCTCATCCTGCTGCGGCGCTACCAGATCAATGCCCTCATCTTCGCCTACTTCGTGGGCCTGCTGACGAAGGACATCGTCGCCTACTTTGTCAACGACCGCCTCTGCTTCCCCCAGCGGTTCTACTTCTGGCAGTCGCTGGGGGCGCCGCTTTTGGCGGGGGTGGCCCACTACCTGGTCCTGCGCTGGCTCACCGGCCTCATCTGGCAGGGCGATCAGATCACCAGCGTGCTCATCTTCTTCATCGGCATCCTCCCCTCCTTCCCACTTTTCGCCTTCTTCTACGCCCTCTTCGGCGGGTGGGACGAGGAGACGCTGACGGAGGTCCGGCAGGCGGTGAACCTGACCGGTTTCGTGCGGCCGCTGGCATGGCTCTTCTGGGGGGCGAGCGCGCTGGGGGCGCGGCTGAGCCCTCTGCACGGACGCTTCCCCATCACCATCCGCCCGGCCGCGCTGGAGGAGGCCCGCTCCCTCACCGAAGAGCGCGTGAAGTTGATTTAAACCAACGTTTCACATTTCACGTTTCACGTTTTACGTTTTACGTTTCACGATGGACACCATCCTGGTCGTAGAGGACGAACCCGTCCTCCTGGAGACGCTGGAGTACAACCTGAAGCGGGAGGGCTACCGGGTCGTGACGGCTGCCGACGGCTGGCAGGCTGTGGAGACGGCCCGCCGGGAGCGCCCAGACCTGGTCATCCTGGACGTCATGCTCCCCGGCATAGACGGCTTTGAGGTCTGCCGGATTCTTCGCCGGGAGACGACCGTCCCCATCCTGATGCTCACCGCCCGCACCAACGAGGTGGATAAGGTTGTCGGGCTGGAGATGGGGGCGGACGACTACGTGACCAAGCCTTTCAGCATGCGGGAACTTCTGGCGCGGGTCCGGGCCCTCCTGCGCCGGGAGCGGATGCTGCGGGAGGAACTGGCCGCGGAGCAGGCTGAGGGGCGGGAACGCCTGGCCTTCGGCGACCTGACCATAGACACCGCCAGCCGAAGGGTCTATCTGAGGGGGAAGGAGGTCCCCCTGAAACCGAAGGAGTACGACCTGCTCCTCTTCCTGGCCCGCCATCGGGGGATGGTCCTCTCCCGCGATCTGATTCTGGAGCGGGTGTGGGGGTGGGACTTCATCGGCGGCAGCCGCACCGTGGACGTCCACATCCGCTGGCTGCGGGAGAAACTGGAGGACGATCCCGCCAACCCCATCCGCATCGTGACGGTGCGAGGCGTTGGGTATCGGTTTGAGGGGTGAATCCTCACCCCTCCCCCCTCCCCCCGGCCCCTCTCACAAGTGCAGGTTTTTCTGAGCCCGCACCGGCTGGACCGGGAGGGTCTTTTCCTTCCCCTCACCCTCCTTGCTCTCTCCTCGCCCTGTGGCCGGGGGGAGAGGAGGAAAGGAAAAGGGGTTTTGTGGCGGCGGCCTCTGGCCGCCGCCACAAAACCCTCTTTTCACCCCCTCCCCTCCCCTCTCCCGCCGCTGAAAGCGAGCGGGAGAGGGGAGGGGGCAGGGAGGTGGGGTGAGGGCAGGCAAGAGCCAGCGGCCTCCCGCTTTCTGAAAAAACTACACTTGTGAACCCTGGTCCCTTCACCCCGGCCCCCTCTCCTCCTGACCGAACGTCAAGAGAGGGGAGGGGGTGGGGTGAGGAAAGGAGGTGTTATGAAACCCTTTCGCAGCCTCCGATGGCGACTGCTGGCGCTCATTGAACTGGTGGTCCTGGTGGTGATGGTGGCCCTGGCACTCATCCTTTCCGCCACGGTCCGCCGCACCTACCTGGCCCATCTGGAGGAGCGGTTGACCGTGGAGGCCCGCTTCATCGGGGATGCGTTGACCACCACGATGGCCTCCGGTCCGCCGGATGAGTTCCTGGATGCCGAAGCCCATCGCTACGCAACCCTGCTGGATGCGCGAATCACCCTCATCGGGCCCGATGGCACCGTGTGGTGGGAGTCCCATGAAGACCGGACGCGGATGGAGAACCACCTGGACCGGCCTGAGGTCCAGCAGGCCCTGGCAGAAGGTCGGGGGACCAGCATCCGCTTCAGCCACACTGTTGGCTACGAGATAATGTACGTGGCGGTGCCGGTGGAGGCTGACGGCCGCGTCGTGGGCATCGCGCGGGTGGCCCTGCCCCTCCAACAGGTCCAGGCCAACGTGGCCCGCCTTCAGCGGAGGGTCGGACTGGTCACGGCTATCTTCGTGGGGCTGATCGGACTCCTGGCCTTCTTCCGGATGGCCCCCACCGTCCGGGCGATCCAGGACCTTTCCGACGCGCTGGGACGGCTGACAGCGGGCGACCTGGACGCGCGCGTCCTCCCCCGAACCGACGACGAACTGGGCGACCTGGGCCGTGCCTACAACCAGATGGCGGACCGCCTGCGGGAGACCATACTGGCCCTTCAGGAGGAGCAGGCCCGCCTTTCGGGCCTCCTGGAGCGGATGACCGATGGCGTCCTGATCACCGACGGGGAGGGACGGGTGAGCCTCATCAACCCCGCTGCTGCCCGCATGCTGGGCATCTCCCCGGAGGAAGCAATGAGCCGGTCCTTCGTCCAGGTGGTGTGGGACCACCGCCTGGTGGAGTTGTGGGAGGAGTGCCGGGAACGCGGGCAGGAGGGAGTTGGCCTGATAGAGATGGGGCCCCGCCGGCCCGTCGTCTTCCACGCCGTCGTCACGCCACTGGAAGGGGAGGAGGGCACTGTGATGGTGCTCCTGCAGGACCTGACGCGCGTCCGGGAGTTGGAGACGGTGCGGCGGGATTTTGTCGCCAACGTCTCCCACGAATTGCGGACGCCGCTGGCGACGCTGAAGGCCCTGGCGGAGACCCTGCGGGAAGGGGCGCTGGAGGATCCCCAGGCCGCCCGCCGGTTCCTGGGGCAGATGGAGGGGGAGTTAGACCGCCTGGACCGGATTGTCGGGGAACTGCTGGAACTGGCGCGCATAGAGACGGGGCGGATGTCGCTGCAGATGGCGCAGGTGGCGGTGGCGGAGGTGGTCATGCCACCGGTGGAGGAACTGCGCCCTCTGGCGGAGCGGGCCGGGCTGACGCTGACCGTCCACCTGGCCCCGGACTTGCCTCATATTCTGGTGGATGTGGACGGGATGCGGCGAGCGGTCGCCAATCTGGTCCACAACGCCATTCAGTTCACCCCCTCCGGCGAGGTGACCGTGCGAGCGGAACGGATGGATGACGAGGTCGTCATCTCGGTGCGGGATACCGGGGTGGGGATTGCTCCGGAAGACCTGCCCCGCATCTTTGAGCGATTCTACAAGGCCCGGGGGAGCCGGTCAAGCGGGGCGGGGCTGGGACTGGCCATTGCCAAACACATCGTCCTGGCCCATGGCGGGCGCATCTGGGCGGAGAGCACGGAGGGGCAGGGGAGCACGTTCTACGTAGCCCTGCCGGTGGGGGAGTAAGGGGGCTGAGGAGGAACGTAGCGCAGGCCGCCAGGCCTGTTGATGTAGCGCAGGCCGCCAGGCCTGCGAATGCGCGAACAGCCTGCGCCACAAAAAAGTTGGTGCCATTGGGCTGAGGAGGATGCGACGGGCGGCGAAGCCGCCCGCCGCATCTTTTTGCCAGCCGATGTGACCAATATCCTATTGCCCTTTCTACAAAAATGTGGTACTATCGGGTCACCCTGCGGGAGGCGGGTCTCGTAATGCGGACTTGCATCCTGGCGGAAAGCAGAACCTTCATCCGGAGACTGGCCTGCCTGGGCACGGCCGTGCTGACGCTCGCCGCCGCCCGCCCAACTTCGGCATGGGCGCGCCAACCGGCGGCATCCCGTCCGTTCCAGGAGGGCCTCTCCTTCGCCACCTGGTGGTCCGGGCAGTACGCCACGCCGGAGGCGGATTATTCCCTCTCCCTCCTGGCCTCCACCGGCGCCGAATGGGTTGCCCTCATCGTGACGGGCTACCAGGAGACTCCCTGGTCCACCACCATCAACTACACCAGCCCCCGGACCCCCACCGACGACGAACTGGCCCGGGTCATAAAAGAGGCCCATGGCCTGGGATTGCGGGTGATGCTGAAGCCCCACCTGGACCTGGAGGACGAGGTGACCACAGGCTGGTGGCGGGGGCACATCGGCACCTACTTCACCACCGAGGCACAGTGGTCGGCCTGGTTTGCCTCCTACCGGGCGTTCATCACTCACTACGCCCAACTGGCCCAGCAGGCCGGCGCCGACCAGTTCGCCGTGGGGACAGAACTCCTGGGGACGACCCACCGGGCCCAGGACTGGCGGCGGGTGATCGCCGACGTCCGCGCCGTCTACAAAGGTCCCCTCCTCTATGCATCGCTCCACAGCGGGGAGGAGACGTCCATCACCTGGTGGGACGCGGTGGACTACATCGGCGTGGACGCCTACTACCCGCTGAACGATAACCCCGACGAAAATCCCACCGTAGAGGAACTGGAGGCCGCCTGGGCCGGGCCGAAGGCGACCCTTTCGGCCCTCTCCGCCCGCTACGGGAAGCCCGTGATTTTCACCGAAATCGGCTACCGCAGTACGGCGGGCTGTACGGCCTTCCCCTGGGACTCCTGGCGGTCGGGGCGGGTCAACTGGGTGGAGCAGGCCGCCGCCTACGAGGCCGCGTTCCGGCAGTTCTACAACGAGCCCTGGATGGCAGGGATGTACTGGTGGTTCTGGTCGGCGGACCCGTGGGCCAGCGGCCCCTGCGACAGCGGCTACTCCCCCCGCCAGAAGCCCGCCGAGGATATCCTGCGGGCCTGGTACGGCGGCACCCCCCGCCCGGTGGACCCTGTCCTGTTCCCGGCCTACGATCAGGCGCTGACGGTCTACCAGGACGGGCTGGCCTCCGGCTGGCAGAACTGGTCATGGGGGGCCACTCTGAATCTGGGGGCCTCCGTTCAGGGAGGAGACGCGCCGCTGGTCGCCGCGCAACTGGAGCCCTGGGGAGGCATCTCCTTCCGGCGGACCACTCCCTTCTCCACCGGGGAGTACCGGTGGCTGGAGATGGACGTGCGAGGCTCTTCAGAGGGGGAGCCGCAACTGCGGGTCTATCTGGAGACGGCGGATGGGGTCCGGCTGCCGGCCGCGCCCGTCAACGACTGCCGGCACATCGCCGGGGGGCACGTGGAGGCGAACGTCTGGAAACGGGTACGCATCCCCCTGCAGGACCTGAACCCCAACGGCCTCCCGGTCGTCCGGCTGACGATTCAGAACGCCAGCGGTGCCCCGTCCCCTCTGTTCTGGCTGGACAACCTCCGCCTGGTCGCGGCCCGGGAGCCGGCCCACCGGGTCTTCCTGCCGCTGACGGTTCGGGGTGGTCAGTGAGGTAGACAACTGCGAGCAGTTGTCCTACAGGTGGGCCTTTCCTGCCCGCCTTGCGACTGACGCTTTTGCAACTTGACAAATTATTCCGACAATCCGTCGCCCTGTCCCTGGGCAGGGCTTCCTGGGCCGCGGCCCTCACCCCACCCCCTGCCCCCTCCCCTCTCTCGCCGTGCGGGAGAGGGGAGGGGAATGAGGGAGAGGTTTTGCGGCGGGCGGCTTCGCCGCCCGCCGCAAAACCCCCTCTTCAATCCCCCCTCTCCCCCGGCCGCAAGGCCAGAGGGAGAAGGGGGACAAAGGGGGGTGAGGGGGTCAAAACATCTCTTCGGCTATTGTCGGAACAATTTGTTAAAGCGCAGTAACTACCTACCTGAATTTCGCCCAAAATAATGGCCGTTTCCTCCGGAGCCAGAAGGGCCGCCAACCCGGGCCCTAACTCTCTGGCCACCGGGTCACCCCGGTTCAGCACAATTTGGACGATTCCGGAAGGATGAAATACGACCACCCCGCTGATATGCAGCGCATCCCGTATCCAACGCAGCAGGCCCCATCTGGCCAGCCGGGGGCAGGCGTCGGCCAGCCAGCCGCGCACCCAAACCAGCAGGTTATGGGCCAATGCCTCCAGCAATACCACCATCTGCTGGGCTTCAAAGCGCTTCTTGTTCCGTCGCCGGCTCCCCAGGCCGTGCTTGTCCTCTTTGATCTCAATCTCCACCCCACCGCCGCGCTGATCGTAGAAGCGCACATAGGCCCACAGGACGGCCTGAGGGTCACGGCCTTTTCCGGCGACTCGCCCACCAGGGACAACACCTCTTCCGGTGCCAGGGTGGAGAGGATTACCCCCACCCCCCCACTGCCCGTTCTTCTTCCGACACCGGACGGCAATCCGGCGCACCGGACGGACGTGTATCCCGTCGGTAGGGAGAGTGACCCACCCAAACTGGCGGTTGGGGTCCTTTGGGTCGGTGAACCACTCCTGGACACTGGCGGCCAACTTTTCCGCCCGATGCCCGGAGTAATCCTTGCAAACGCCTGCTGCGAATTCTCCTCGTCGCCAGGCCGTAAACGGCCTGGCTCACAGAACCAGGGGCGCTCCAGCGCCCCATTGGGCGGGGAGGATAGCGCCCCGTGGTGCCAGGGGGCGCTTCAGCGTCCCTTCTCCTCTGAGCCGGGTCGTTTACGTTCACGACCCGGCAAGATTGCTCGCCGCGGTGCGCTGATGGGAAATCCGCCTCCCTGGGCCCGCGGTGCCGGGCGTCGGCCTGCCCTCACCCCTCCCCCGGCGGCGCAGCCGCCGGGAGTGGGCTGAGGTCGGCGAAGGCCGACCGGAGGCCAAAGGCCTGTGGTGGGCGACTTAGTCGGTACGCAGGTAGTTACCCCTCCAGTTTGTTATTCCGATTTCCCCACACCAGCCGCGCATTGGGGTGGGCATAGAGGCTATAGGCCAGGCAGGTGGGGTCGTCGGGGTGGGCCCGGCGCGTGGCCTGGCGGGCCCGACGCAGCGCGGCGGCCAGCGTCATCCCCGGTTGCTGAGTAGCGGTGTAAAAGGCTTCGGCAAAGGTATAGGCTGCGGCGTCATTCACCGACCACAGCGGGGCGATGAGCGCCCCCACCCGGCAATCCTGCACCAGCACCTTCGCCCAGCCGCCCAATCCGGTCAGCGATAGCCCGCTCTGCCCGGCGCGGCAGGCGTTCAGGAAGACCAGCGGCCGGTCGGCGCGTAGATGTTCCTGTGCCGGACCAAACAGGTCGTGGGGCCGCAGCCGACGCCTGTACTGCAGGAACAGCGGCGAATTGCCGGGCGCCGCCGCGTCATAGTCCCCGTGGCAGGCGAAGTGCCACAGCCGCACCGGTTCAGTCCCCTCCAGCAGCGCCTCCACCAGGCCCCGCCGCGCCTCCGCCGGGGAACGGTCTGCCAGGCTGTATTGCCCGGCCAGGGCGTGCACCATGTCCCGCTCTTTCTGCGCCCAGACCAGCCCCGAGTCGGTGGGGGCGATGCAGGCCAGGCTGTCTACGGCGATCTCGGCGGCCGGCGCGGCGCCACCGCTCACCCAGCGGCTGAAATCGTACTGCAGGCAGAGGAAATCGTCGTCCACGCCGTCGCCGAAGGGCCTGACCAGTTCCCAGGGAATCCACGGCTCGTCGGAGACGATCTCCAGCGTGCGCACCCTGCCCCGGATGCGCTCGCGGTACTCCCGGCGCATTGCCTCGTTGAACAGTTCGTTGTAGAGCCGCTGGCCGATCTTTTCCAGGCGCCGGAAGAAGAGGTCCGGTGTGAGTGACTGACCCGGCGCGTCGGTCAGCGGTTGCCCGTCCACGTCCTGCCCTCGGGCCAGGTTCTCAATCTCGCGGATGAGTTGATAACGGTACTGCTCCGGGTCAGCCCGCAGGCGGTCGCCCTCAATGATCCGCTCCTCGGTGTTGTGGTAATGCAGCGTGTAGGTGAGCCGGTTGTCCTTGGTGCAGACCCGCAATACCAGGTCGGGATAGGGGGCCCGGTAGTCGCCGACCCGCACCGCCTGGGCCGGCAGTCTGCCCGGCGGCGAGACGACGTCCGTTTCCCCGGCGGTCAGGGTGTGGGTAACGCTGACCAGCAGATGGCTCTGGGAGTAGAAATCAATCAGCACCGATTGGGTGCCGACCCGGACGGCGCGCAGGTAAAAGACCACCGGCTCGCTCTCGCCTTCTTCCACGCGCAGCGTCCTGGCCGGTTCGCTCAGCAGTTCCGGCCCGCGCGGGGTGAGCACGACGCGGATGAGTTGGTTGAGTTGAGCCTGGATGGCTGCGGCCTCCTCGTCGGCAGGGTGGCGGGTCAGGCCGACGATGATGGGGAAGCGCTCGCCCACCGCCACCCGGGCCGGGGCGTAGATGTCGGTGTAGCGGGTGACGGTGGGGGGATGGAGCAGGGCCTGCAGGCGGGCCTCGGCCTCGGCCTGGCGGGCCAGTTCGGCCGCCGATGGCGGCGCAATTTCCTCGCCGCGGCGCTCCCCGCCCGTCGGCATAAAACGACGCAGCGCTTCGGGGCCGCCGGGGATGGCGCGCAGCAGGCGGGCGATCTCCAGGGCAACCTGGGCGCAGCGCTCCTCGTCCTCCAGCGCGGCGTAGCGGCGCAGCAGGTCCAGCGCGCGCCAGTAGAGGGCCGGCCACTCCGCCCCGACACGATGAGGCAGTTCCGGCCAGAGGTCCAGCAGGGCCTGAACCGAAGGGGACAGGGGTTTCATAATCTCGCCTCCCCGGCGCCGGTGAAAGTAAAGGGCGCCCAGAAATAGGGATCGGCGTAGGGCCGGGCCTGGGGGTCACCGGTGGTGATCACCTTCACCAGCAGTTCCTCCAGCAGGGTGAAGGGCATCCGCCGGCCGCTTTCCAGCCGGGCGCGGGCGATGGCTTCGTGGTGGTTCAGGTAGGCCTCCAGGTCGGCGTTGGTCAGGTCGCGCAGCCAGACCTGGGCCTGGCGCACGGCGTGGGGTGGGGGGAGATGCTCCTGGAGCATATACTCGTAGGCGCGGGTGACCAGGAGGGCGGTGGCCGCGTCGTCCACGCTCCACAGCGTGCCGATGACTGCCGGCACCCCGGCCTGCAGGAAGCCGGCCGGCAGGCCGATGGCCTCCTCCGGCAGGTCGCGGAAATCGCTCACTGCGGTCTGGCAGGCGGAGAGGACGACCAGCCGGGCCGCGCGCAGCGCCGTGGACTCGCCGGCGAACAGGTCGCGCAGGGTCAGGCGGGCCTCGCGGCCCTCTTCGTCCACCAGCAGCAGGCCCGATTGCAGCGGGTCATCGGCCTGGAAGACGCCATGGCAGGAGAGATGGACGGTGGTGGCGTGCGGCAGCCGTTCCAGCAAGGCCTGCAGGGTGGCCTCCTGTTCGTAGAGGGGATCGGCCGATGGCGGTGGGGGCAGGTCGGTCACGCTCTGCAGTTCCGCTTTGGCGTAGCGCAGGCTCAGCGGCCACTGCCGGCTCAGGTCCAGCAGGCGCTGCACCGGCTCTCCCAGGTCTTCGGGCAGGCGCAGGATCAGCCGCCGGAGGAGGAAACCTTCGTGGCGGAGTTGGGCCGTGGGCAGGTCGGTCAGGCGAAGCAGTTCCTGGCGCAGCGGGCGGATGTGCTCCTCATCGGGCAGGGCGGCCACGGCCTCCTGGAGCGCGCGGTGCAGGTCCGTCAGGGCCTCGGGGGGCGGCAGGGGGTTGCCCACGCCGGTCAGGAAGAAAGGGGCCTCCTGGCGGGCCGCGGCCTCCCGGCGGGCCGCCTGGAGGGCCTGGGCGCTGGGCGCGTAGGTGATGGCGAAGTGGTCCAGAAGATGGGAGCCGTCGGGCAGACGGGCGGCGTGCAGGGGCAGCAGGGCCAGCCGGCCGGTGGGGATGAGGGTGAGGGCCCTCACCCCTACCCCCGCTGCCTGCGGCAGCACCCCCTTCCCCTCTCCCCAATCTGGGAGAGGGGATGGGGTGAGGGCGAGGGCCTCCACCAGCGGCTGCAGCGCTGTGCCCAGCGCCGGCAGGAGGTCCTTCAGCGCATCGGACATCCAGGTGGAGACGGCCAGTTGCGCCGGCAGGTAGCCGCCGATGACGTCCTGGCCTGCGGCATCGGTCCGGACCAGCCAGCCGTGGAGGGCGGCTTCGGTCAGTTCAGGCAGGTCCACGGGCCTGCAGGCCCGCAGCGGTGACCACCAGAGCCAGGCCGCCGGCGGGGGTGGCCAGGAGGTAGACAAGAGGCGCCGGGCGGGCAGCGGCCTGCACATCGGCAAAGGTGGGTTCGGCAAAATAGTCGGGGAAATGCTCCCGCAGCAGCGCGTAGTACTCCTGGCGGCGCCGGGCCAGGTCCGCCTCGGCGACGGGGCGCTCCGCCTCCGGGGCGTGGTGATAGCGGGACTCCGCTTCCTTCACCGCGCGCCACGCCCCGGCCAGGGCAGGGGATTGGAGCGCTTCCAGGGCCTGGCGGGCGCGGAACGTCTCGGCCAGTTGCCGCGCCCGGCCGGTTTCCAGCACGGCCACCGCTTCCTCCGCGCGGCCCAGGCGGGCCAGGGCAAAGGCATCGTTGACCCACAGCCCCTGGGCGCGGCGGAGGTGGCGCTGTTTGCGGGATTCGTGGAGGGACTCCAAGTAGAGGTACTGCCAGGCCGGCACCGCCCTGGCGCCGGCGGCGGCCACCCGTTCCATATCACTCTCCCCCTGCCGGCGCATCAGCAGGCGGATCAACGGGAGCGCGGCCGTCAGGGTATAGTCAGGGAAGACCTCTGGGGTAAAGACGGCGAGCGCCTTCTCGTAGGCTTCAATGGCCGCGTCCAGGTCGGCCCCCTGCCCCAGCGCCTCAAAGCGCCGAATGAGCGCACCCCCCAGGTTGGCCTGCCTCGAGGCCCAGTCGGGGGAGCCGGCGGAAGTGCGGGCGATGGCCTCTTGCCACAGGTCCATTGCCCGGTTCAGGTCCGGCAGATGGCCCGTAGCCTCATAGCGGCGCAAAAAGGCGCCGCCGGCGGCGTTCATGGCCGTCAGGCGGAAGCGCTCATCGGCCCGGGGGAAGGCAGGATGGTTGAGGATGCGCTCCCAGGCAGCCACGGCTTCGTCCAGCGCGGTCCGGTCGCCGGTTTGCTCGTAGCGGGTTACCCCCTCCTGGACGCGACGGAGGTCATCCTGAAATTCCGGGGGGATGGGTGGGCCGCCGCCGGGTTCTGCAAAGGCTTGTTCTATCCCCACCTGGCGGCAGCGGCGCAGGAGAGCGCGGTGCTCTTCAAAGAGGCGGCGGGCGTCCTCATCCCCCTGGGCCTGGGCGGCCTGCGCCAGTTGCCCCAGCAGGGTGTCGGCCTCATCGGTGAGGAGTTCGGGATGGGCCTCCAGGATGCGGCGGGAGTCGTCCCAGGTGCGGGCCTGGATGAAGGCGAAGAGGGTCTCCAGCAGTTGTCGGGGGTCATAGTGTTGAGATTTTTTGCCAAACAGACGGTGAAACATGGGTTCCTCCTGAATGTCGGCAGACCCTAAAGGTCCGAAAGACCTTTAGGGTGTTGAGTCCTTTAAAATCGTACCGGGCCCAAGTCTCAAAAAATCATACCCTTTCAGAGAGTCGTTCCTGGCAACTTTTGGTCCTCACCCCTCCCCCTGCCCCCCGGTTCATTGATGTCTCTGAATCCTTCGTGCCCCTCTCCCGCTCGCCTGCGGCGGGGGCCCTCACCCCTCCCCTGGCCCCTCCCCTCTCCCGCTGGGCGGGAGAGGGGAGGGGAATGAGGGAGGGGGTTTTGCGGCGGGCGGCGAAGCCGCCCGCCGCAAAACCCCTTCATTAATCCCCCCTCTCCCCTGGCCGCAAGGCCAGGGGAGAGGGGGGATCAAGGGGGGTGAGGGGTTCATAACAGCCGGTGAGCGCAGAAAGTGTCAGCCGTGATGGCACTCTGGAGGTACGATTTTTCAGGACTTTGGGCTTCTGCCCCCGGTACGATTTTAAGAGACTTGACAAGGGTCTGCGTAGTTCGGGGCGCTCGTCGGTGTCCACGATCAGCCAGAGTTCGGCGGAGAAGGCCCGCCCGCATTGCGGACAGGTCAGAGATAGGGTCTGGGAAAAGGAATGGGACATGGCTCACCTCTTTTTTTACAGGACAACTGCACGCAGTTGTTCTACTCCTCCTCCAGATAGGCCCGCAGGAGGGTGGGAAGAGTGGGCCGTGGTTGGGCACTTTCAGGTGCAGCAGTTCCTCCACGATGACGCGCGGGTGTGTCCCAATTTCGTCGGGCTGGGCCGTCGGCCTTTCCGCCTGGCCGTAAACGGCCAGGCTCAGGCAAAGATGAGGCGCTAAAGCGCCCCTCTCCGTCCTGGCGACCCGCTTTCCCGAACGGCTACCGGGGGGAAGAGGGCGCTTCCAGCGCCCTGCGCAACCTCAGCCAGGCCGTTTACGGCCTGGCCTACCGGGCCCCGACAACTTTGGGACACACTCTGACTTTGGGACACACTCTGACGCGCCGGCGACCCGGGCGGGCTGGCGCAGGAGTTCCACGTTGAAGGTCAGGCGCCCACTGGTGGACAACTCCCCCACTTGCACTTCATCGGCCGCAGGTGGATTTCCCTCGGGGTGACGCCGAGCCGCTTCGCCCAGGCGCGCACTTCGCCCTTGACGATTTCCGCCGGGACCATCTCCTCCAGCGGGACCCGGTCGGCGCCTTCATCCGGTCTCATATCTCCCTCCGCAGCAGACGGAGCAGCCGCTCCACCACGCCCGGCGCCCGCTCCGGGTCCAGCCCGCTCTGCAGCAGGATGCCCGTCATCCGGCGTCGCAGTTCCCACTCCTGCGCCTCGCTGGCGGCCCGGTGGGGATAGCGGCTGCGGCGGGCCGCCTCCGCCTCCCGCATCTCCCGCACGGGCCCCTCCAGCAGCGCCTGCAGGGTCTGCTGGGTGGTGATCTGCCGCTCCCGGAAGGCGCGGGCAATCTCCTCGGCCCGCTCCCCAATGGAGAGGAGATCGGGCTGCTGCCCGCCCTGTCGCTCCACGATGTCCTGGATTTCGCAACTACCTGCCCGGCCGGCTCGCCGCGGTGCGCTGATGGGAAATCCGCCTCCCTGGGCACGCTGTGCCGGGCATCGGCCTGCCCTCACCCCTCCCCCAATCCCCTCCCCTCTCCCGCCGGGGCGGGAGAGGGGAGGGGGTGGCGGCGTAGCCGCCGGGGGTGGGGTGAGGGCGGCGCAGCCGCCGGGGGTGGGGTGAGGGCGGCGCAGCCGCCGGTGGTGGGGTGAGGTCGGCGAAGACCAACCGGAGGCCAAAGGCCTATGGCGGGCGACTTTAGGCGGAGTCGTCTTGACGGCGGGCGGGCCCTGAGGTTCCATTTGCCGGATGACCGTTCGTGGGGTAGAATCCCGGTTGCCAGGGCACGCCCACCGTCCTGGCCATCGCCTCGGGCCCGCTCCGGCCGCGAGGCGGTTTTTGTTTCCCCGTACTGCCTATCAGTATAGCCCAATTCCGGTTGTTGACAACAGAGGCTTGAGACGTGAGACGTGAAGCGTGAAATGTGAAACGTAAAATGTGGCGCAGGGGGCGGTCAGGTGCTCCTGCCGCTCCGCTCCCACGCTTCCCACAGACGCTCCCGCTCCCGGCGCACCGGCCCCAGCCATTGACGATGATCACCAGCATCCACCAGTGCTATCTGGATATGCTGCGGCTGCACCCGCAGAAGTCCAAGCGGGAACGGGCGCGGCAGGGGGTGGTGAATGCGTTGCGGCGGGGGCTGCTGCGGTGGGTGGTGGAGCCGGTGTCGGAGGCGGAGGGGCTGGTGGGGCGGGAGACGATGCGGTGGAACGTGACGACGATTCTGCATCGGATGCAGGGGGTGATTCGGGAGTTTCTGCGGTATCACGGGTATGAGGTGGGGCGGTGGTTGGAGGCGGTGCCGGAGTCGTCGTGGGAGCAGGGGGAGGGGCCGCAGGACTTTGGGGTGCGGGTGCGGATGCATCCGGAGGTGCTGATGGGGGAGGGGTACGGAGTGGTGCCGGGGCGGGAGGAGGTGGCGCGGGCGGAGGAGGCGTTGGGGTGGGTGCTGTGGGCGCTGTTTGCGGATGCGGAGGAGATTGGGCTGAAAGCGCCGCCGTTCTGGTGAGGGGGCGGGGACGGCGGGCCGGGGCGGGCCTTTCGGCCCGCCCCGGCCTGCGTCGGTGCCATTGCGCCTATTCCACCAAGTTCACCCAGCCCACGCCGATGTCCCTGCAGCGGTGATAGAGTTTCCGGTCAGCGGTCCAGAATGGGGCACCAAGCCACTCGCCGAGTGCCAGATACTGGGCATCGTAGGCCGTCATTTGCCCCAGCCGCTCTGCCCAGATCAGAGCCCGGGTCAGCAATTCCTGGGTTGCGGAAACCCGCTGGACCGGCAGGCGAAAGAGGTGAACCAAACCCGTCAGCGCGGCCTCTCGTGCCAGCAGATTCTGGGCCCACTGCTTACGCAAGGCCGCGACAATCTCGTAATCCCAGAGCGCAGGGACCACCAGATTCGCCCCCTGGCGCAGCCATTCTTCCAACCGGTCTCGGCAGGCGCGGGAATAGGGCAGCGGGCAGACCAGTGCCACCCCGATGTTGGCATCTATGACAACGGTCTCCACGCTTCCTCCATCTGGCGCTCGCGCGCCTCCCGAACCTCCCGCACGGGGTCGCCCGGATAGACGCCGTAGCGGGCTTCTGTTTCGGCCCGAATACGGTCCAGTTCGGCCAGGGTTCGGAGCGCTTCCGTGTGGGGGATTGGTCGGTGGCCTGGAAGCGGGGGATGCTCTTCCTGCCTGGACTTCAGGAAACGGATGAAGTCCAGGACCTCTGGGATGCGGTCCTCCGCCAGTCCTTCCAATTCCTGCAGGATGGTCTCCCGGATAAGGGTCTGGGCCATTGTTCCTCCCGATGGTCGGGCCGCAGGGGCGGAGCGCCGCTCCGCCCGTACCCGGGCGGCCCGACGGCGCGGTGGTTCGGATTCAGTATAGCACAAAGAGGGGGAACCGGCAACCGGTCCGGCAGGGACGAGCCGGCCCCCTCGGACTGTTCACATCTTGACCGCCGAAGGCGTCAGGGCCTCCGCAGGACCAGGGGCAGGTAGGCCCGATGTCCCTCTTCCAGCCATAGGGTGTAGGTGACCGCGTTGCCCGCAATCCGGCCGTTGTAGCGCCGTACCCGCGCGTAGAGCCAGCCGTCCCGCTGCGCGATCCACTCCACCCGCGAGGCCAGGTTGTCCGGATAGGCGATGTCATCGTTCTCCGCCAGCACCGTCGCCCCGTCGGCATCGTATAGGGTCAGGACCGTGTCGCTGGTCCAGCCCAGATTACTGGTCTGCAACACGTACCGCTGCCCCGCCCGCGCCCGGAACTTCACCCAGTCCTGGTCATCCACCCCGCAGAAGTTGTGGGCCTGGGACTGCCCAGGGGCCATCTCGGTGGCCTGGCCAGGGTCATTGTCGCTCTCGTAGGCATCGCCGGAGCAGTAGTTGATGGTCGTCTCTGCCTCGGCGCTGCCGGGATACGCCTCGGCGTTGCCCGCCCGGTCCACGCCCCGCATCCGGAAGCCGTAGCGGTGGCCCATCTCCCCGATGAACCAGGCTGCTAAGAGCCTATCCGAAAAACGGGTATAATTGGACGCAGGAGGTGAACAAATGACCAAAGAACGGACTCGGGCCAGAACGCCCAACAACAAAACGACTACCGGTTTTCGCATTTCCGATGAACTGTGGGAGGTGCTCCAACCCCTTCTTCCCGAGCACCGGAACACCCACCCGCTGGGTGGAGGTCGCCCCCGGCGCGGCCAGATAGAGAGTGCGCCGATGCCATTTTCTACGTGTTGCGCACCAGTTGCCAGTGGAAGGCCCTGGATGCGACCGATTTGGTTCCCGGCTCCACCGCCCATGACCGTTTCCAAGAATGGGTAGAGGCCGGGGGTTTTTTTCCGACTCTGGCAGATCGGAGTGGAGCGCTTTGATGAGCTGAAAGGGATCGACTGGGAATGGTTGAGGATGGACGGGGCGATGACGAAGGCCTCGTTGGGAGGGGAAGATACGGGCAGAAACCCCACCGACCGGGGCAAGCAGGGCACCAAACGTAGCCTTTTGACCGAGGGCCACGGAGTGCCGATGGGTCTGGCAGTAGAAGGGGCCAATCGTCACGATATGAAACTGGTGCGCGAAACGATCGAAAACATCGGGGTAGACCGTCCGGAACCGACTGAGGAACATCCTCAGAACATGTGCTTGGACAAAGGATATGACTATCAAGAAGTGCGGGATCTCTTGCTGGAGTTCGGTTTTACCGCCCATATCCGTTCACGAGGGGAAGAGGCGAAAGAAATCGCCCGGGAAGCCGGTAAGCGAGCCCGACGGTGGGTAGTAGAGCGAACCCACAGTTGGCTGAACCGCTTCCGGCGCATCTTGATTCGTTGGGAGAAGAAGGCCGAGAACTACATTGCTTTTCTGCATTTCGCCTGCGCTCTCATTGCCCTGCGGGCAGCGGGGTTATTCGGATAGGCTCTAAGTTTGTGATGGGGAGTGCGAACTACGAGATTATGCCGGTGAACGCGGATGTCGTGCTGGCCTCAGCAAGGGTAGACGATGTACCCGAATTGCACGACCGGATTCTGGTGGGCACGGCGACGTGGCTGGGCGTGCCCATTCTGACCGGAGACCGGGTCGTCCGGGCCTCGCGGCACGTCCAGACGATTTGGTGAAAAAGTGCGGATAGACGCGGGCCGGGGCGGGCCACCCCCACCCGCAGGAAGGCCCACCCCCGGTCCGCCCCGGCTACCGGTTGTGCAGGACCAGCGGTAGATAGACCTCGTGATAAACCTTATAGCGGAAAACTGTGTTATACCGATAGACCCCGGCTGCCATAGGGGTTGCCTGGAGACGCTCTCTCCCGTGAACGCCCAGCCTCGCTTGGTCAATCCGGTAGCCACCTGTTGTGCCCGCGTAGATGACCAGACGGTAATCCCCATCGTGACCAAAGGCCAGGGACTGTACGTTGGCTTGCCCTGGTAATCCCTCCACCGGCGTGATGGTATGGCCATCATCCTCGCTGCGATACAATCCGTCAAAAGTGGCAATGTAGAAGACTCGCGGACCGACCGGGGCGAACTGCATTTCCCACACAGGCCCCCCGTATACCTGATTTCTATGATCATCGGTAAGCATCGTCCAGGTCGCGCCGTCGTCCTGTGAAATATAAATGCCCTGTACAGATAGGTCCTCTCCAGGTGCGCCCCAATTGTAGAGGTAGATCACGTTTGCTTGCTCCGGATGCACAGTGACTAGGCTGATATGTTTGAGGTTTTCGGGAGTATTCAACCGATCCCACGTTTCGCCCCGATCATGACTGCGGTACAGGCCCGCATCGGTAGCCGCGTATACCTGCTGAGAGTTGTTTGGATCAAAATAGAGATACCTGACCTGACCGGCCAGTACCTTGACCATCTTCCAGGGTGCGGTAGTGTTGTCGCGGATTTAGATTGCGCCATAAGTATCCTGAAGTGGATATTTCTCAAAGGTGGCCCCGACCAGTAGCCTGCCCGGTCGTGCCGGGTCAGGAGCGATGACTGTAATCCTGCCCGACCATTCACCGGGAATCTCTGTTGGGCGTGGCAAGACGACGGTCTGGTAAGTTGCCCCGCCGTCTGGGCTGATGTGCATGCAAGGGGCATAACAGCCGCCAGGAACATACACGACACGCGGGGTAAAGGGGTCAACCGCCATCCGAGCACGCCAGCCACCAAAGGGGATATCCAGGGTCTGCCAGTTGCGTCCACCGTCAATTGTTTTCACGATGTTCAAACTGGGTGTGGAAGCATAGGCCTCGTCCGGATTTTGGGGGTTCACTGCCAGCGACTCCGGGATAACGCCTGCCAGGCCCTGATTGGCTGCCTGCCAGGTCTGGCCGCCATCCACGCTCTTGTATACTCCCACCGAGGTTGCAGCATAGACCGTCGTCCGCGCCGGATCAAGAGGTGCAGCGGGGTCAGGTTGCAGGACGAACCGCCAGACCCAGGGCAAATTCCCCGGTACAAAAGACCAATGTTGGCCGTTATCGGTGGTAAAATATCCACCGTCGTTCGTCGCCAGCCAGGTTGTTCCTGAGATCGTGGGGTGGATCGTCACAGCATTTACCCAGTCGTTAGGATAGGGAAGGTTGTCAATCCTTTGAAAGGTGAGACCTCCATCCTGGCTGAGAAAAGCGCCATTGCCAAGATAACCGGCCCCATCGGTTGCTACCCAGATGTTATGTATACCCCTGCTGTTCAAAAACGGGTCAACAGCGATATTCTGGATGTGGGTGGACACCGTCACCGGACCCATCCAGGTGAGGCCGCCGTCAAGCGTACGGTAGAACGCGCCCTCGCGTGTGCCGAAGTAGATATGGTCGGGGTGATCAGGGTCAAAAGCGACGGCCTTCACGTGGAGGTTGGGCGGATAGAATCTGACCCACTCTTCTGTCAGACAGTTATACTTGAACAGTCCCCCACCGTTGGTGGTCCCCGGATTGCCACTGACGCCCAGGTAGAGTGCCTCGGGCTCGTCCGGATTCACTGCCGGGTGGAAATCAAACGGGTCATGCCAAAGCCACTCCTCCACTTCCTCCGGCATGAACCGTTCCCAGGTCGCGCCATCATCCGCCGAGCGCAACAGGGCGGTATGCGTGCCAAAGTACAGGTATCGTCTCGCCCCACAAGTCTGGAACACCAGTTCCGTGGGCATTGGGTCCGGGTAGAGGATCTCCCAGTGGCCGGTGGCGTCGTTGCTGACGAACAGCCCGCTACTCCAGGCATTGGCGAAAACCCTCTGACTGTTCCCGGGATCTACAAAGACATCGGTGATTTCTCCCCCATAAGGCCCGTTGGATGTCCAGGCGCTATCTTCCGGATGGACGGTGCAGGCATCCGGCAGGACGGCCGATTGCCCGCCCGGATTGGTCACCGTGAGAGCGTAGGTGCCCGGCTGTAATCCCCACGGCACCAGGGCGGTCAACGTACTTGAGTTCACAAAGGTTGCTTCTCTCAATATCATAGGGCCCAACCTCAGTGTTGGGGTAGGGACAAAGTTCTGTCCGCTGACGGTGATGTACATGTTCGTCGCACTGTACAGATCCCGCGGCTCTACAGAGGTGACCACAGGCGCCGGGGGCGGGTCGTTGCCGTTTGCGGCGAGAAGGACCTGTCTGACAGAGAACATAGCCGCAGATACCGTTATGGGTACAGCCATGAGAGCGAACAATTTGTACCAGTTCACGTTTTCCTCCTTCAGTTTTGATTGGGCCTGACGAACGGTAAAAGACGAGCGTGCTATAACGTATCTTCGCTCCGCGGTGATCCCTTCGGAATCCCTTGACACGATCCCAAGCGTGAAGCGGCATCACCGTTGAGGGGATGTGGGCGGCCTGTTCATTTGTTGCGGTGTTCCAATCCAACCGCGCAAGAGCAAAGGTACCTAAATTTCGCCCAAAATAATGGCCGTTTCCTCCGGAGCCAGAAGGGCCGCCAACCCAGGCCCTAACTCTCCGGCCACCGGGTCTCCCCGGTTCAGCACAATTTGGACGATTTTGGAAGAATGAAATACGACCACTCCGCTGATATGCAGCGCATCTCGTATCCAGCGCAGCAGGCCCCATCTGGCCAGCC
>Ga0101941_1000556_pt1 | contig 57047 bp, 42 predicted proteins | sample DewCreD2012metaG_3_FD_75242 | JGI IMG/M metagenome (GOLD analysis project Ga0101941, IMG submission 75242) | Hot spring sediment bacterial and archeal communities from British Columbia, Canada, to study Microbial Dark Matter (Phase II) - Dewar... ... | reverse complement strand
CAAGAAAGCACGGACAATTTATAGCTATTAACTGTGGTGCAATACCTGAGGGCACTATTGATTCAGAACTTTTTGGTCATGAAAAAGGGTCATTTACCGGTGCTCACGAAGCCAGAAAAGGGTATTTTGAAGTTACCAACGGAGGAACCATATTTCTGGATGAAATTGGCGAAATGCCATTAGGTACTCAGGCCAGGTTGCTTCGAGTATTGGAAAATGGTGAATTTATAAAAGTTGGTTCTTCTAAAGTGCAAAAAACTGACGTTCGGGTTGTCGCAGCTACTAATGTTAATTTATTTCAGGCAGTAGATAAAGGCAGGTTCAGAGAAGACTTATATTACAGACTAAATACTGTGCCTATATTTGTGCCTCCCCTGCGTGAACGCGGCAATGATATTGAAATGCTGTTTAGAAAGTTTGCTATGGATTATTCTGAAAAATACAGAATTGCTCCATTAAAATTGACTTCTGCAGCCGTTGAAGCATTGTTGAAATACAGATTTCCGGGTAATATTCGTCAACTAAAAAATTTGGTAGAGCAAATGTCAGTGCTTGAAACAAACCGTGAAATTGATGAAATAACCTTAAATAAATATTTGCCAGATAATAGCAGAAATCAATTACCAGTGCTATTTGGTTCTGGTTCATCCAAAGAGGAACTTTCAGAAAGAGAAATACTGTATAAAGTACTTTTTGACATGAAGAAGGATGTAACTGAGTTGAAAAGACTGGTATTTGAAAATCTAAGAAGTGGTCAGGCTTCAGGAGATATATTAAAAGAGCATGAAGAGCTTTTTCATAATCTGGATAACGAAGAATTTGAAAAACCTAATTACCAGCAAACCAAGCTTATTTCAGAACCAAGGCAGTCCAAACCAATAGAACTCGAAAAGTATCTTGATATTCAAGAACATGAAGAGTCGCTTTCGTTGGATGAAAAAGAAAAAGAAATGATATTGAAAGCACTGCGTAAAAATCAAAATAAACGAAAATATGCGGCTCAGGATCTGGGTATTTCTGAAAGAACCTTATACAGGAAAATAAAACAGTATGAAATTGAATAATTTTTTTAGGTTAAATACATTTTTTAAGCAGTTAGGGCTAATCCTTTTACTTTCTATTCTAGCATACAGTTGTATGTATACCTTTAATCCTGGTACTACCGGCAATGCCAAAACTTTGTTTATCGGGAACATTGTCAACAATTCCGGAGGTGGCCCTCCTTTTATGTCACAATTGTTTACAGAAAAACTTAAGACTTTTTATCAGCAGAATTCTAATCTTTCTTTGGTAAATAGTAATGGAGATTGGATAATAAATGGCGAGATTGTAGGTTATCAGATAACGCCAATTGCTCCTCAACAAAATCAGCAAGCAGGAGGCAACAGATTAACTATTACGGTCAATATTACATTTGAAAATGTTTTAGACCGGAAAAAGGATTTCAAGCAAGCATTTTCATTTTATGAAGATTATGGGGTTAGAGATTTGATTTCTAATGTTCAGAATCAATTGCTTGATAAAATATTTGACCAAATAGTATTGGATATATATACCAAAACCACATCAGACTGGTAAATGAATAAACAGGAATTTATCAATTTGCTACAAAAACCCGAGAGTATTACAGCCTTGGATTTGAAAATGTTAGAAGATTTAGCTTCAACTTTTCCATTTTGTCAGGCTGCACATATTCTTATTGCCAAGGGCAATTACAGTTATGGTAGCATGCATGCTGAACAGAAGATTAAAAAGGCCGCATTGTATACAGCTAACAGAAAGAATCTAAAACATTTTATACAATTAAATAACAAGTCGGTCGATACAAATCAGTCTAATGCACATGTATCAGTTCTCAATAAGAATGAAATACATGGTGTCCAGTCAGAAACTTCTTTTAGTTTTCCGATACTTCAACACGATAATGAAATAACCCAGTATACATCTGGTACAGGTTTAGTATCTGCTTCTATCGAAAACACTCAATTTGATAAGATTAATAGTTTGATTGATAAGTTTATACAGGAAGATCCAAGTATCAGACAGGGGAAACCAAGTAAAGCATCAGTTGACGAAAATCCGGATCTGGCAAGCAACGGAATTGTAAAATTTAAAACTCCAGTTTCCGAAACATTTGCCAATCTTTTAATAAAACAAGGTAAAATTGAAAAAGCAATTGAAGTTTACGACAATTTGATATTGAAATATCCGGAAAAAAAGATTTACTTTGCAGGCCGAATTGAAGAATTAAAAAAACAACTATAATATTTCCATGGTAACTACCTTAATTGTATTAATTGTACTAGTCGCTGTTTTATTGATCACAGTAGTTTTAGGTCAAAATTCCAAAGGCGGAACTTTTGCTAGTAATTTTTCTGCTTCTAACCAACTTATTGGTGTAAAGAAAACTGGAGATCTTTTAGAAAAATTAACCTGGGTATTTGCCATTACTTTGATGGTTTTGTGTTTAGCCGTTACATTGCTTTTATCTTCTCCTGAATCTGAAGTACAAGGTGGAACACCAGCAACCAGAAATTCAGGCCAATCACTGCCTGGCATGGGTACAGAAGAAGAACAACCAGCGGTTGAAGGTGAGGCACCGACTGCTCCACAGGGTGAAGGTCAGCCTACAGACTCGTTAAACTAAGCATAAAAAATATAAAGCATAAAAAAAGAGGCCAAGTGCCTCTTTTTTTATGCTGCATCCTGAGCAATATAACGCATAAGTTTCCTTTTTGCTATCGGGAATAAGGTCTCTTCAAAAGGATAACCTATTGTGGAGGTGATTAAGTAGGTACCAGGATTGGGCATATTTCTATTTTTTCTAACCAATTCTACCTTAATTGATTCAAAAGTATTGGATAAGGATTTTGTTACTTTATCAACAAATCGGGTATTTAAACCTCTGTAGTTTTCATCTGAATTCTGAAAAATGCTTAATTGATATTCAAATATCAATACATCCTTATAATCCTCTGAGTGTATGAAAATATATCCTGCAGTCGGATCAAGCGGACTAATTCCGACCGGAGCAATGGTTAAGTTTTTATCTACAAATTCATACAAATCTTTACCTTCTTTTAATGAATTTTCCATTATTGGAAGAGCAAATGCAATAATTTCCTCGATTTCTTGCATAATTCTATCATCCTGGATAATGTCCTGATAAATAAATTCCAACTTTTCAAAATCAGCTTTAGAGATTCGTTTGGGGAAATGGTCATAAATCAGTTTCTTATTTTCCATAAGCTGATTAAGATTTTTGTAATGATAGTATAAATCACCCAAAAATGGATACAGCAAATGGTTCTGAAATTTGGCATGTACATCTTTTAAATAGGCCAATAGTACATACTTTTTATACTCAAAGTCAATTAGACCTTCAGTAAGCCAGTTTTTGTTCAAATGATCCATATCAATAAAGTATTATGTGAGAAATAGAATAGATTTTGGTACTATATAGATTTTAAATTATACGTCTTATGGCTTAATTAGTCAGTATAATTTACCAAAATCTGAATAAATGTCATAGTAAAATATCAATTTTTGACACCTTTGGTTAGCAGATCTGAAATTTTGTCTTGCTTTTCCCATTTAAAGGCGAGTGGCATAAAAGATGCAATGCAGACAGTAAATTTTCATAAAACAAATTTTTAAACTATATCATATTTTATTACGATGAGTAAAGTTAATATCAAACCATTGGCAGACAGAGTTCTGGTTGAACCGGCTGCTGCTGAATCAAAAACTGTATCAGGGATCATTATACCTGACACTGCAAAAGAAAAACCACAAAAAGGTTCTGTTGTAGCAGTTGGCGAAGGTAAAAAAGATGAGCCACTTACCGTAAAAACCGGTGACACTGTTCTTTATGGAAAATATTCCGGTACTGAAATTACCATTGATGGTAAAGAGTATTTAATTATGAGAGAGTCGGATATTTTCGCGATTCTATAACTCTATTTTTTTAATTAAAAAAAATTTAAACTAAAAGGAAATTAAAAATGGCTAAGAAACTGTTTTTTGATGTTGAAGCAAGAGATAAACTGAAAAGAGGCGTTGATACGCTTGCTGATGCAGTAAAAGTTACATTAGGTCCTAAAGGACGTAACGTAATTCTTGACAAGAAATTTGGAGCACCTACCATTACTAAAGATGGTGTAAGTGTTGCTAAAGAAATTGATTTGAAAGATCCAATCGAAAATATGGGTGCACAGTTGGTAAAAGAAGTAGCTTCCAAAACTGCTGATCAGGCAGGTGATGGTACTACAACTGCAACTGTTTTGACTCAGGCAATTTTCTCAACTGGTATCAAAAACGTAGCTGCTGGTGCAAACCCTATGGATATCAAGAGAGGTATTGATAAGGCAGTAGCTAAAGTTGTTGAAAACCTTAGAGCTCAGTCTAAAAAAATAACCAGTTCAAACGAAATAGCACAGGTAGCTACTATTTCTGCCAACAACGATAAAGAAATTGGTGAAATGATCGCTAATGCTATGGAAAAAGTTGGTAAAGATGGTGTAATAACTGTAGAAGAAGCAAAAGGTACTGAAACTGAAGTTAAAACTGTAGAAGGTATGCAGTTTGACAGAGGATATCTTTCTCCTTACTTTGTTACCAACGCTGACAAAATGGAAGCTGAAATGGATAAACCTTATTTGTTGATTTACGACAAAAAGATATCCAATATGAAGGAATTGCTTCCTGTACTTGAGCAAGTTGTTCAAACTGGTGCACCTTTGGTTATTATAGCTGAAGATATTGACGGAGAAGCATTAGCTACCTTAGTAGTAAACAAAATCCGTGGTGCTCTGAAAGTAGCTGCTGTTAAAGCTCCAGGTTTTGGAGACAGAAGAAAAGCTATGCTTGAAGATATAGCAATTTTGACAGGTGGTATCGTTATTTCGGAAGAAAGAGGATTTAAGCTTGATAACGCTACCTTGGATATGTTAGGTAGAGCTGAAAAAGTAAACATTGACAAAGACAATACAACCATTATCAATGGAAATGGTGACTCAGAAAGCATAAAAGCGAGAGTTAAAGAAATTAAAGCTCAGATCGAGTCTACTTCTTCTGATTATGACAAAGAAAAACTTCAGGAAAGACTTGCCAAATTATCCGGCGGTGTGGCTATCCTTTATGTGGGTGCTGCTACTGAAGTTGAGATGAAAGAAAAGAAAGACAGAGTAGATGATGCCTTGCATGCAACAAGAGCTGCTGTTGAAGAAGGTATTATACCTGGTGGTGGTGTTGCACTTATAAGAGCTGCATCAGTCTTGGATTCTGTAGTTACAGAAAATGAAGATGAGAAAACGGGTGTAAACATTATCAGAATTGCAATTGAAGCTCCTTTGAGAACTATTGTAGGTAATGCTGGACTTGAAGGTTCTGTAATAGTTCAGAAAATCAAAGAATCTCAAGGCGATTATGGATACAACGCCAGAGAAGATAAATATGAAAACCTGGTAGCAAAAGGTATTATTGACCCTACTAAGGTTACAAGACTTGCACTTGAAAATGCTTCTTCTATTGCTTCATTATTGTTAACTACAGAATGTGTAGTTGCTGATGAGCCTGAAAAAGAAGGTGCTGCCGGTGGTGGTATGCCAGGTGGTATGGGTGGAATGGGTGGCATGGGTGGAATGATGTAATTCCCCCGGCTTCTTGTAAGTTATTTTATAAAAGCTCTGAAAATATTTCAGAGCTTTTTTTTGCAATAAACTTTTCATATAAGAAATTTGTATTCATTTATGAGGTTATAAATTTAAGATGATACATACTGATATTACATCATCCTGGGTATATGAACATTTTCTACTCTATCTGTTTATTTGTATTGTAGATGTTGACTGCCTTATTTCAGATACTGAACTTGCCAATATACAGGATAAGGTATTAGCCAATATTGACAAACAGCGATGTAACAAGCTTGTAAACGAGGTTTTTAAAGAATATAGAGCTCATACTGAGGATGAAAGAAAAGAGTATATTAAAGAAAATGTGCCCAAATATCTCAGAACGGATTCAATAAAGAAACGTGTGATTAACAGTCTTTCTGAAATTATAACCGATCATAGTGATTCTGAAGAATTAGAACAGATTATGTTTCGATATATTCGTAAAATCATTAATGTTTCCCAATAAAAGCCTTGATACTATAAATTGCATAGCGATAATTATTTGGTTATTTTTGTTTATTCAGATCGATAGACAAACTCCATATCCAATCCTATGTGCGGAAGATATTCCCTTACTCAAAATAAAGAAACCTTAGAGAAAAGATTTAACCTGGAGTTGCCTGCATCCTGGAAACCTCGATTTAACATCGCTCCTACTCAAGTTGTTCCTGTAATTACCAATAAAAATTCCAAAGAAATTTCTTTATTCAGATGGGGATTGATACCAAGTTGGTCTCTTAATGAATCTACCGGAAGCAATCTTATCAATGCACGATCGGAGACCATTCTTACCAAATCTCCTTTTAAGCAAATAATAAACTCTCATCGTTGTTTGATTTTGGCAGATGGATTTTATGAATGGCAGATTGCCGGAAAGAAAAGAACACCTTACAGGTTTACATTAAATACGGACGAAGCTTTTGCTTTTGCCGGACTTTGGGATAGTTGGGACAATGGTGACGACATCATTAATTCTTTTACAATTATTACCACTTCTGCAAATAATTTGGTTAAAGAAATTCATGAAAGAATGCCGGTAATTTTAAAAAAGGAAAAAGAATCTGATTGGTTAAATAATTCAATTAGCGACAAGGATATACAGGAATTGCTAAAACCATATAATCCGGACAGAATGAGCTGTTATGCCGCCCATCGATCAGTAAATAGTGCTTTAACTGATACATCCGAGTGTATTATGGTTGCTCCAAAAATTTATCCGGGTGAAACCTTCTCGCTTTTCGACTAAAAAATATTCGCTTTTTTTATAAAATCCCTTCTTTTTGTAAGTTTTCTCTGTGTCTTTTAATTTCTGACATATAGAACAATATACTGCTGATAATCTCATTATTATCTTCCTGAGGTTGGGTAGGTTTTTTAACTGTTTCAATATCAGTAGATTCATTGTTTGTTGTAGCAGGTAACACTTCTGGTTTAATAATGGCTTTTTTCTTCATAGGTCTGAATACTTATTTCTTAATTACAACTCTGCAAACCCACCAAAATGTTATCAAGTTAGATTTATATTCAGTAAATGTTGAAAATTAACAACAGAGCATTGATTTTTGCATAGTTTTAAGCGACAATATTTGTCGAATTATAGTAATCAGTTAATTAATGAAAGTAGTAATAATAGGTGGTGGTGCTGCAGGTTTTTTTGGTGCAATTACACTGGCCAGATATAATGCTGATGCTGAAATAACAATACTTGAAAAAAATACCAAACTGCTTTCAAAAGTAAAAGTATCCGGCGGAGGAAGGTGTAATGTTACCAATTCTGAACAACATATAGCTCAGCTTGTAAAGAATTATCCGCGTGGTAATAAAGAACTAAAATCAGTATTTAAAGAATTTAACACCTTAGATACAATCCAATTTTTTGAGGAGTTAGGAGTATCTTTAAAAACTGAAAAGGACGGACGTGTTTTTCCAACAACAGATAGTTCACAAACTATTATTGATTGCATTCTAAAAGAAGCGCGTAAGTTAAACATAAAAGTTCAGGTAGGTATAAATGTCACATCTATTACAAAGTCCTTAAATAACTTTGATATAGAACTATCCAATCATTCAACTATTTCTTGCGACAAAATATTAGTAGCAACAGGTGGAGCGCCTAAATTAGATTCATACCATTGGTTGCAGAAACTTAGTCTGGATATAATATCTCCTGTACCTTCATTATTTACTTTTAATATTCCGGATAGCAAATTAAAAGATTTGCAAGGTTTGTCAGTAAACCATGCCATAGTAAAAATACAAGGTCATAAACTTTCTCAGGAAGGCCCAGTATTGATTACTCACTGGGGCTTGAGCGGTCCGGGTATAATCAAACTTTCGGCCTGGCTTGCCCGTCATCTCAATGAGGCTAATTATCAATTTAATGTAGTAATAAATTGGCTTGCTGAATTTAACGAGGAAACCTTACGAGAGCGATTACTTCAAATTAAAGAAGCTGATTCGGGGAAAAAAGTTAGTAATTCAGCTTTTATATTTAATCTGCCTAAACGCCTTTGGGAAAGGTTTACAGAGCTTGCTGATATAAGTTCTGAAATGCGATGGGGTGACGTATCTAAAAAGCAAATAAATGTTTTAATACAAGAACTGGTAAATGCAACTTATACAGTAAAAGGTAAAACTACTTTTAAAGATGAATTTGTAACAGCCGGCGGTGTCAACTTAACGAATATAAATACAAGTACAATGGAAAGTAAACTTATTCCAGGGTTGTATTTTGCCGGTGAGGTCTTGGATATTGATGGTGTAACCGGTGGATTTAATTTTCAGGCAGCCTGGAGTACAGGTTTTGTTGCTGGAAAAAATATGGCAATAAGCTAAAAAAAGAGAGTCACGATTCTTTTCATGACTCTCTCAAGGTATTAGCGAAGGAATAACATTTCCCTGTATTTAACTAAAGGCCAATCTTCATCATCCACAATCAGTTCCAGTTTATCGACTGCGTAGCGTATTGGTTCAAAGAATTTTAGTACTTCTGTATTATATAAAATAGCTCTCTTTCTGGTATCTTCTACTTTGTTAGAGCGCTTTCTAGCTTCAACCATATCATCTACATTTAGTTGAATCGAAGAAATGTATTTGGACATATCTTCAATAGCCTGCATGGTAGTTTTGAAGTTTTCATTCTTTATACCAATATCCTTTAACCCTTTAATATTTTCAACTAACCGGTTTTGGTAAGCAATAGCAGTTGGAATTACATGGTTTAGAGCAAGGTCGCCCATAACTCTGGATTCTATCTGAATCTTTTTGATATAGCTTTCCAGCATTATTTCATGGCGAGCTTCAACTTCTCTGGCTCCCATTACATTGTGTTTTACAAACAGGTCAATTGCATTTTTTTCAACATAAAAATCCAATGCCTCAGCGGTATTTTTTACATTTTTTAGACCTCTTTTTTCAGCTTCTTTTACCCATTCATCAGAATAGCCATTACCTTCAAAGCGTATTTTCTTAGATGCTTTTATATAGTCTCTAAGAATATTGATTATAGCAACTTCTTTTTTGACTCCTTTGTCCAGTTGTTTTTCTACTTCTATTCTAAATTTGGTTAAGGTTTCGGCAACTATAGTATTTAACACCGTCATTGGGTTAGCACTGTTTGCACTGGAACCTACTGCTCTAAATTCAAATTTGTTACCGGTAAATGCAAATGGCGACGTACGGTTTCTATCTGTATTGTCTAATAAAATTTCTGGTATTTTACTAATACCCAATTTCATATATACATTGTCTCCTTTGTCTAATTTGACATTTCCATTCTTTTCCAACTCGTTGAGTACATCAGAAAGTTGTGAACCAACAAATACAGACATAATGGCCGGAGGAGCTTCATTAGCACCCAAGCGATGGTCATTGCCGGCAGAGGCTATACTTGCTCTTAAAAGATCTGCATAGTCGTGTACCGCTTTGATTACGTTTACAAAGAATGTTAGAAAAACCAGGTTTTCTTTTGGTTTGCTACTTGGGCCTAACAGATTTTTACCTTCGTTGGTCATTAATGACCAGTTATTATGTTTTCCGCTACCGTTTATGCCTGCAAATGGTTTTTCATGAAAAAGAACTTTTAGTTTATGTCTGCCTGCTACTTTTTGCATTACATCCATAAGCAGTTGGTTGTGGTCGCAAGACAGGTTGCACTCTTCAAAAGTTGGTGCAGCCTCGTATTGACTTGGAGCTACTTCGTTATGTCTGGTTCTGGCAGGTATGCCTAGTTTATGAGCTTCGTACTCAAACTCAACCATAAAGTCATGAATTCTTGGAGGTATTGATCCAAAGTAGTGATCTTCAAGTTGTTGACCTCTTGCCGGAGAGTGACCAAAAACGGTTCTACCTGCCATAACCAAGTCAGGTCTGGCATTGAAAAGAGCTTCATCTATAAGGAAATATTCCTGCTCAGGTCCCAATGTAGCAGTAACCTTATTAACATCCTTATCAAAAATCTGGCAAACTGCCGTTGCAGCTTTGTCTATGGCAGCCAATGATTTTAATAAAGGAGTTTTATTATCCAAAGCTTCACCTGTATAGGAAACAAAGATGGTAGGAATACAAAGTGTATTGCCAATGATAAACGCAGGAGATGATGGATCCCAGGCTGTATAACCTCTGGCCTCAAACGTGTTACGTATACCACCACTTGGGAAAGAAGATGCATCAGGTTCTTGTTGAACTAATGCAGAGCCTCTGAATTTTTCGATTGCACCATGCCCTTCAGGTTCAAAAAAAGCATCGTGTTTTTCAGCCGTTGCACCGGTTAATGGTTGAAACCAGTGTGTGTAATGTGTTACACCTTTTTCCATTGCCCAGATTTTCATGGCACTGGCAACAGCCTCAGCTATTGGTGCTTCTATTCTTTCGCCGGTATCGATCGATTCAACCAATTTTGAGTATATACCCTGAGCAAGTGTTTTTCTCATGGCATCCATACTAAAAACATTGCTTCCGTAGTAATCTGATATTTTTTTGGATGGTAAATTTAACTGAACATGTTCCCGGTTGCTGACTGCATCCAGGGCTTTAAATCGTAAATAAGCCATAATGTATGTGTTAGAAGTTGTTTTGATGAAAAAATTAAATTTTGAAACTAAAAGTAATTCATAAGATATTAAAATAAATACAATTTTTAAAAGATTAATGTGTTTTGACTATTTCAAATTCATTTTAGAGATAAATGTCTATCCATGGGAAGTGGGATTTCCTTTTTGTTAATTTTGTGTAAATACTTTGCTACTAATTAATGTCAACTTATCTCAAATTACTGTTAAAAAATACATTGTTCTGGTATATATACTTTGTATGTCAAAAATTGATTTTTCTAACCTACAATTATTCAATTTATAGTCAATTTTCAGCAAAAGAATTATTGCAAGTGTTTGTATCCGGAGCTATTTTGGATATTTCTTTTGTTGGGTATATTATAATTTTGCCATGCATCTTGCTTGCATTGTCCAGTTTTATAAGGTTTGAGCTAATAAGCAAGTTATTGAATCTGTATCACTATATAGTAATTGCATTTCTTGCCTTACTTGCTGTGATTGATCTTGAAATGCTTCAATGGTGGGGAATACGGTCGGATAAAACTATTTTTAAATATATCTTTCAGGTGCCTGAGGAGATATTGGCTACCTCCTCTATTGTCCCAGTACATTGGCTGATTATCATTTATATATTGATTGTTACCATATTTATATATTCTTACAGAGTATTAATAAACAATCAGCTTTTACCTGATATTAATCGCCATATAGTATTTCACCTTCTTTGTTTTGTTATACTAGCTGCTGCATTTGTGATTCCAATACGCGGCGGTTTTCAGCAAATACCAATCAATCAAAGTTCTGTATATTTTAGTCGTAATAACCAACTAAATCTGGCAGCTATCAATCTGCCCTGGAACTTTGCCAATTCGTTTATAGCCAGAACTGGGGAAATTGAAAAACCTTACAAATACCCCTCAATATCTAATGGAGATGTTCTGATTAAGCAGCTTTTTGCTGAACAAAAAGATTCAGCTATACAAGTTTTGAACACGAGCAGACCCAATATTTTGGTTATAATCTGGGAAAGTTTTACTTACAAAAGTCTGAATGACCCACGCAATATTACACCCGGATTTAATGAATTAATAAAGGAAGGTGTATTTTTTAACAACATCTATTCTACCGGAGACAGGAGTGATAAAGGGTTGACCGGCATTCTAAGTGGTTATCCGGCATTGCCAAGGTTTTCGATTATGAATGAACCAGTGAAAGCATCTAAAATTCCGGCATTATCTAAATCACTTGCCGATAAATTGTATACCAACTCATTTTATTATGGAGGCGAACCAGAATTTGCAAACTTAAAATCGTATTTATTGTCAGCGCAGTTTGATTATATTTTCACAAAGGGAAATTTTCCAGCAGAGCTTCATACATCCAAGTGGGGAGTTCATGATGAACATTTATTTGCCCAATTATTAATTGATTTGCCCAAAAAACGAGTTCCTTTTTTTACTGCCACATTTACCCTGAGCAGTCATGAGCCTTATGATGTTCCTGTCAGCTATATAGAAGGCAAGGATAATGAAAGCAAATTTTGCAATAGCCTGTACTATGCTGATCAGGAATTATATAAGTTTATAAACCAGGCAAAAAAGTCTGACTGGTGGGAAAATACCTTAGTAGTGATTATTGCCGATCATGGTCATATATACCCAGGGCAGAATGCTTGGGCTACCAGAAATATTGATGAATATCATATGCCGATGCTTTGGCTTGGTGGGGCAGTCAAGCAACATATGGTTGTAAACAAACTGGCATCTCAAACTGACCTGGCTTCCACCCTCTTGGCTCAACTAGATATTGATCATTCAGGGTATATTTATAGCAAGGATATATTTACTTCTAAAGAGTTTGCCTATTATGCGTTCAACAATGGGTTTGGTTATATTACGCCTCATGATTATGTGGTATATGAAAATGTAGGAGATCGAATAATACATAAGAGTAGCAATCTTTCTGACAGTACGTTGGCTATAGGTAAAGCATACCAGGAGGTAACATTTAGGGATTATGTGGATAAATGATTAATTTTGCGAAATGAAAAAAGTGGCATTTTATACCCTGGGTTGCAAACTAAATTTCTCTGAAACATCAACTATTTCGAGGTTATTTGAAAAGCAGGGTTATAAAAATGTTGAATTTCATGATCAGCCCGATATTTTTATAATTAATACCTGTTCGGTAACTGATCATGCTGACAAGAAATGTCGAAAGGTTGTAAAAGAAGCTTTAAAAATCTCTCCGAATGCTTTTGTGGCCATAATTGGTTGTTATGCTCAGCTAAAACCAGAAGAGATTGTTAATATACCCGGTGTAGATGCTGTACTGGGTGCCTCCGAAAAATTTAGATTAATTGATCTTATAGGCACTTTTGAGAAAAAGAAAGAAGCCGTTATTTTCAATCAGCCTATCGAATCAGCTACAGACTACTATTGCTCCTACTCTATCAACGATAGAACAAGAACATTTTTGAAAGTTCAGGATGGCTGCGATTATTCCTGTACTTTCTGTACTATACCTATGGCGCGAGGCGGAAGCAGAAGTGATAAACCTGAAAATATAATTACCGCTGCTCATGAAATAACCAAATCCGGTGTAAAGGAAATTGTGCTTACCGGAGTTAATATTGGTGACTATGGAATAATAGATGGTAATAGAAACTACAAACTATTGGAGTTGCTAAAAGACCTTGATCGTAGTATTGATATCAATAGGTTCAGAATCTCTTCCATTGAACCCAATCTGCTTTCTGATGAAATAATTGAATTTGTAGCTCAATCCAACAAGTTTGTTCCTCATTTTCACATTCCTTTGCAAAGTGGTTCTAATAAGATTCTCAAATTGATGCGAAGAAGGTATTTGCGTGAGTTGTATAAGGAAAGGGTTGAAAATATTAAGAAACTGATGCCTAATTGTTGTATAGGTGTAGATGTTATAACCGGGTTTCCGGGTGAAACGGATGAAGATTTTCTGGATACCTATCATTTTATAAATGAACTGGATGTTTCCTATCTCCATGTATTTACCTATTCTGAACGCGAGAATACAATAGCTGCAGGTATGAAAGATGCTGTATTGTTAAGAACAAGACATGAAAGAACAACCCAATTAAGGTCACTTTCTGAAAAGAAAAAAAGAGCATTCTACGAAAAATTTGTGGGGACTACAGCTCAGGTACTTTTTGAAGAAGAAAGGGATGAACAGGGGAATATGTTTGGTTTTACTGAAAACTATATCAAAGTAACGGCCAAATATGATCCGCTGTTGGTGAATGAAATTAAACAAGTATACTTATCCGAAGTAAGCGAACAAGGCTTTATGCAGGTAAGAGAAGTGTATGAGTATGAATCGCATTAAGTTTTTTGATCAAGTTGCAGCAAAATCAATAAAAAATGGCACGAGTTTTAAAATTCGTGCCATTTTTATTTAAAAGAATTTTAAATATTATTGTTTGAAAACTTTTCTGGTAATAATCTCACTACCGATGCTAACTTTTATAATATAAACGCCTTCTTTAGTAACAGGTATTTTTACCTTTTCGGAATTTACATTATTAAGTGAACTCACTTCGTTTCCTAAAATATCATACACGTATACTTTTTGTAAGGTTGTAGAACCATTATTTGATTCAGCAACAATGTAGTTATTGCTAGTGAATATTTTTACATCATTTGCCAAAGATCTATTAATAGTAGATGTGATGGTTGGTTGATTGATAACTAATTTAAATCGTTCGCCCACATAGGAATTGTCATTTTCAAAAGATATACTGTTAGTAGATCTGATATCATATATTTCATTGGTCAACTGATCAAGCAAATACAAACTTAGTTCAGGGTCAATAGATTCTATGCCACTGATGTAAAAAGTGTAGGAACCGGATTTTCCATTTTTTAAACCAATCAGAACTTCCTGTCCTTCAAATACGTTCGGTGAAAACGTATTAATTGAATACGTATGTCCATTTAGTTTTGAGTATAGAGATACAACATGTGCATCATTATAGAATTTGATGGCATCGTACTGAGGTTCATAATCAGAACTTGTTTCATCCATAAACCGGATAATTGTTTGATCCTGTTGGCTGCTGTCAGTTAAAGTAAATTTTAACAACTGAGGTTGAGACAATCTGTAAAACGAAGGCGAGGAAGGATTTTCTGTTGCCCTGGCTGCATGATTTATAGAAATAGTTGCTCCAGTATTAACTGCTCGTACAAAGAATGACTGCATTGCCGGTATAAACTTGCTGGTTACATTTACATATGCACCTCCGCCCCCATACACTCCGATGGTGCCGGTTGCATTATTATATACATAAAAGGCTCCTGCTAAATTAGTGCTGTTGCTATATATTACATCCCAGTCCAATGGACCTGGATAAGGATTTCCTATCAGGTGCCAGCCATCTGCTTCATTGCTTGTTGCCTGATCTACCGTACCGGTAGTATAAGTAGTAAAACTTAGTGGTACATTGTTGTAGGCTGCATAGTGATTGTATGGGCCGGTAACATCAAATTCTGTGGAAATATTTTTCTGATAAAGAGCAAATCCTTTTAGTGAACTTCCTCCTATTGTTCCATTTGTATTTCTGAATGCAAGAAATCCTACGTCCTTATCAGCGTTTCTAACTGTTTCGTCATAATAGTAATAAGACGCATAACCACTGCTAATATAATTCTGGTCATCATTAAAATCGGCTATAGTACCACTACCTAATGGTGTTGCTATATAGTGAAAGGTATTTGGTGCTATTGCAGTAATTGTTCTTTTAACGGTAATATTACCTGTAATACTTTCAGATCCTGAAGCAGCAGAAGGACCTACTATCATTCCTTCTTGGGTCAAATCAAGAATCAGGTTGTTGTTGCTTTGTATTGATCCTTGACTAAGATTTATTTTTCCATGCACAATTTGTATACCTGATTCGAACTCTAAACCATTAGGATTGTTTAGTGTAATATGTTTGAATGAGGTTGCCCCACTTACTTTTTGTAATGTGCTGCCTGCAAATAGTATAGTTCCATTGGAAGTAGATAATGTAGCTCCATTATTGATTAAATCTCCTGTAACCGTTAAAGTATTTGCTCCGGAAATTGTCAATTCTGAGCCACTTTCCAGCGTAAGCGTTTTTACGCTTGCACTTAGCCCAATTGCAGGATCATTGGATACATTGGCTATAATGGCATCGGTCGTTGTGTTAGGTATAACTCCACAACTCCAGTTAGAAGCAGTATTCCAGGTCGTATTAGTAGCTCCCGTCCAAGTGTTGGTAATGTTGTTTATTGTAACCAATACAGAGTTTGAGTATTGGGTACCTAATGCACATGAAGAGCTGATTACACTTCTCCTAAAATAAGTATTGTTAGTAACGGTAGTCGAATAAGAAACATTATTGGATGATGCAATATTAGTCCATGTAGAATTGTTTGGAGAGGATTGCCAAGTGTATGTAAGTGTAGCCGGACCAGTTGCATTATTTGAGTTTGTTAGATTTGCGGTTACACCGGGGCAAACAGTCTGATTACCTGCTATTGTACCTGGTTCTAAACTGTAAACCGAAACTAAAACTGAATTTGAATAGGCAAATGATGTATTACAGATATTGCTTGTTACTCTTCTTCTGTAATAGGTATTTACTGTAGGACCTGGATTTGCTGTGTATGCGGTGTTATTAGTTCCAGATATATTTGACCAAGTTATATTGTCTGTAGATCGTTGCCATAAATAAGTTAACGTACCGCTACCAGAAGCAGATGTTGCATTGGTAAGATTTCTAGAGTTTCCTGGACAAATCGTGCCCGCTCCACCAATAGTTCCTGGATTTAACGCGGTTTGAACAACTACCCTTGCAGTATTTGTTGCTGTTTTATATGCTGTACAATTATTGGATTTTACTCTTCTTCGGTAGTATAAGGTAGTGGATGGGGAAACGGTAAGACTTACAGAATTTGAACTCGGTATAGTTACCCAGCCATCATTTGAATTATTTACATTTGATTGCCATTGATAAATAAGCGTACCTGACATAGTTGAAGCAGCTGTACTTGTAATGGTTACTGAACTTCCAAGGCATACATTTATATTTCCATTAGTAATAGATCCACCATTTCCAACACATGACTGATTGGGGTTACTACAGTTGTTAGAGCAATTATATGGTTTGATTCCAAAAACAGAACCATCGGAATTAATTGTACAGCAGGTGGTAATATCTCCAGTACCATGTATTATGGTGTTGGATGTACCGGTTATCTGCCCAGTCATATTCAATAAGCCATCAATCTGAACATTAGCATTACCTGTTAATGTTACATTAGTTGATGAAAGTACATATCCAGTTTCACGGATTATCATATTTCCATTATTACTAATGTTAATATTGTTGTGCCCGGTAGTAGAGCCATAAACATCAAAAGTACCTCCACTAATTGTTGTTCCTCCATTGCTAATTAGTGTAGCTCCTTCTTCTACAATCACATAAGCAGTACTGGTAATTGTGAAACCTCCATTAACAGTCAGAGTACTTCCTGCTTTAACTGTAATAGTACCGGCACTAAGGGTAAGTCCTTCATTATTTATCTGTACATTATGTTGAATAGTAACATTATCTCCTGCTGCAGGAACACCAGAAGGAGACCAGGTTCCAGCATCATACCAATGATTTCCATTAACTGAAACTTTATCTACAGCCCAAGAAAACTGAACTATTAGTAAAATTGGAATTAGAATAAAAATCTTCTCTTTAAAAGCATTGAAAATTACAGGCTTATTTACTGCCATATTAGTAAAATTTATTTTGAATATAACGGGGAAGGAATTTGGATTACTATCAAACCCGAATTTACAGAATTTACTGTAGAATAAATCGGTGAACATGATTTAAATATTAAATTTCAATATATTATTCAATTTAATCTAATCATTGTTAAATCATAAAGTTAGCTTGGTAAGTCAAATTTTTGGCTTAATCAAAAGATGAGTTGAACTAACAATGTAAATCACCTATCAGCACCATTTAAATTATGGACTGCTTTAATCAGAACAGTTGTGTTAAATTTTTTTTTATACAAAAAAAAAGCCCTCAGCAATGAGGGCTTTTTTTTGTAAGCTTATAAAATTATTATTTCTTAAAGAACTTGATTGTTTGGTTATCTACGTTCAAATAATATACTCCGGTAGATGCTTTAATTAAATCAATTTCTTTTTTGGTTCCTTTAGAGATTACGTTACCGTACTGATCAAGAATTTCGTAGTCAGCTTCTCTGGATAGGTATATTTTGTCTGTAACTCTTTTTGGATACATTTCGATTGGTTTAAGATCTGATGTAAATTCCATTACCTGAGAATAAAATACCTGACCGTCGTTTTGCAGATATTTCACTCTGTATTTGTTCAAACCTGAGTGGTTAGTACCTTTTTCTATATAATTGTTAATAATTGGGTTTTCTTTACCTGAATGCTCTCTTACAGTTACCCATGCATTGTTTTTGAATTGCTCAACAAAGAATCTGCCTCTTGGTTTTTCTCCTTTAGTAACCCAAGTTACGTTTTCAGCATCAATATTAAGTGCCTGAAAGTTGAAATTACTGCTGGCTTTAATAACTTGAGGATTAAGTACCTTTGGTTTGCAGTCGTCCTTATGTTTGATCGAAACTGTAACAGGATCGTTCATGGAAAGGAATGAAAGATCGATTTCAAATGCACTGGATTGCACATTGCTCAAAACCACTTTATCATTCACCACAACTTCGTTGGTGCAAAAATCTTTCATGTTTCCAGTGAAAGGATTTTGTACATAAAGATTTTTTCCTTGGTAAACTCCTTGTAAAGTTAACACTCCGGCAAACAAGTTTGCCCCGGAAAAAGCTAAAAAGAGAGTGAATAAACCCTTTATTTTCATTTTGTTTATCATATTCAGCAATATACCTTAGCTAAAAAAATATTTCGAACAAATTTGCTTAATATTTACATATAATACAAGTGCAAAAAATCATTTTTATATAATATTTAATCAAAAAATCGAAAAATCAGGTTATTAACCTACATATCTATCTGAAATGTGGACAACCTTTTTATTTACTTGTTCGTTGGTTTTATGCCAAAAAGAATATTTGTAGTTTTATAAAAAATACTTTTTCATGAGAATTTTATTGTTATTTCTTACGCTGGCATTTTATCTACCAATATATCAATCTACTGCTTCCAGTATCCTAATACCTATGGATGGTGATCAACAGAATCATTTAAAGTCTTATGGTATAGCTTATTGGACACTTACAAAACAGGTTGAAGTTAATTGGCTTTTGAATTATAGAGGTGGAAGTTTTATGACCGACTACCACCGGTTTATTGAAAATGAATGTCGTATACGAGGAGTTTCATATCAGGTAATTTCAGATGCCCAGGCGTTAAATATTGAATCTGAGATAAACAATCCTGAAGCAAATATGGATTTGGTGAAGCTTGAGAAAGCACCAAAAGTTGCTGTTTATTCTCCTAAAACCAAATTGCCCTGGGATGATGCCGTAACTATGGTGTTGACCTATGCCGAAATACCTTATGATGTAGTTTTTGATGATGAAGTAATGACAGGGATATTGCCTGATTATGATTGGTTACACTTGCATCATGAAGATTTTACGGGGCAATATGGCAAGTTTTATTATTCGTATAAAAATCAACCCTGGTATATCAAGCAGCAACAGGAATATGAGGACATGGCTGCTAAGTATGGTTTTACTAAAGTGTCGCAACTTAAACTGGCAGTGGTGAAGAAAATTCGTGAATTTTGCGCTGGTGGTGGATTTTTGTTTGCCATGTGTTCTGCAACTGATACTTATGACATAGCTCTTGCTGCAGAAGGTGTTGATATATGCGATCAAATGTACGACGGCGATCCTATGTCGCCCAATGCTCAGAGCAAACTTAACTTTACTAATACTTTTGCATTTGAAAATTTCAGCATAAGTCTTAATCCTTTTGAATACGAATATTCTACCATCGACAATCATGACAGGCCAAATATTTCTGAAAACAACGATTATTTTACCATTTTTCAGTTTTCAGCCAAGTGGGATCCTATACCTTCTATGCTTACTCAAAACCATGAACATGTGGTAAAAGGTTTTATGGGGCAAACTACAGCCTTCAAGAAAGAATTGATTAAGTCGGAAGTGTTAATAATGGGTGAAAATAAAGCAGCCAATGAAGTACGCTACATGCATGGTACATTTGGCAAGGGTACCTGGACTTTTTATGGCGGACATGACCCCGAAGATTACCAGCATTTTGTAGGAGAAGAACCAACTGATTTAAATTTGCATCCTAACTCGCCCGGGTATAGGTTGATACTTAATAATATTTTATTTCCTGCTGCAAAAAAGAAGAAACAAAAAACCTGATTTTGGTGCTGAATCAAAAATGCCCTCTAAATTTCTATAAGATTGAACCGGGAATCTTGGCATTAAACCTTTGTAAACACTAAGGTTTAATGCTATCCATAAAAGTTAGTTATAAAACTTCCAGGACAAGCCAAAGAATATTGTTCTAGGCAAGCCGGTATATCCTGGAGTTACGAAATATCCGGGTCCGAAAATGCTGGTTTCCTGGCGTAAATTCTGGGTCACGTTCACCATTTTGATAAATGCAAGTACCGTTTTGATTTGCACATTCAGAAACACATCAGCATACAAATACGGTTCTAATTTACTTGTATTGTTGAGGAAGTAATGTTGGTAATTTGGTAAATAATAATCTGCGTCATATCCTGAACGATAGTTTAAGTCTATACCTAATTGAAAATTTGCTGCATTTTTCAATATCTTATTTTGGTAATATAACCGGGTGTTAGAGTTAAATTTAGGAACGTTAATCAGGTTCTCTCCCCCATTCTCTCCATTTACATGCATATACTGGGTATAATTTTCTAAATGAAAGTTGCTAAGATTTCCTCCAACTGAAGTCTTTATTGAAAGCGGCCTGATTGTTTGGTTATCTGCCGCCTGTTTTCTTAGCTTATCTTCATCTAAGTATATAAAATTGTTGATGGTAAACATCTCCAGTCCCAAATTTGCAAAATAATGTTTACGGTTTATAAAGCCCTGAGCGTAGATATTGGAAGTGGTAGTTTCTTTTAAATTATCTTTAGAAAACCATTGTATAAAATTACCGGCAAATAGTGATTGGAATAAGGTTGGAGAGTATTTCAGGTATTTGTATCCAACTTTGAAGTTAGAATATGAGATTTCAGGATTGATGGATACGTCATTACCATCAGTCATTTTTTCGGCATTCAAATCGATATATACCAGAGAGTCTAATAGCATAGCTGTTATTTTTCCTCCTATGAAATTTTCTCTGTATTTCAACGGTTTGGGTTCGTAATTCTGTTTATACTCAATTTCTTTATACCTATAATACAATCGGTAGTATAATCCGGAAATTGATCCTTTTAGACCTGCTTCGTTTTCGAGTAACTTTTGTCGAGCTTGGTTAAATGAGCTATAAGGATAATATTTAGGTTCTTCCGGAATGTTATAAGCATCAAAATAGGCTGTATCTTGTATGAAATTTCTTTGTTTAAACCAGTTATTCCTATCAGAATAGTCAAACGAATTATAAAGTTGAAGTGCGATGTTTGTACTATCTAAAATATTGTATTGTTGGTAAACATGATATTGAAATTTCCTTACATTAGTTAATTCATCCCTCAGATATATATCCTCTCCCATATCATCAAACAGCTGCCAAAAAAATACCTCGCCTGAATCAGGTTTTATACCTCCAGTTTCCTGCAACTGTTGGTCATAATAAGAAAAGTTAGCCAATGCCTGATACCTGCCTTTGGGAGTCATATAGCGTGTATAAACATCAAAAGCGCTTCCTTCGGAGTAATCTTGTTTTCTTAATCTTCCGTTGATTTTTTTTGTAGTGAATATGCGGTAATCAAATCCCAGATTCCAATTTTGGTTTACGTTGCGGCTAAAACGAATCTGGGCCATTTGTTGTCCTCGCGAACCTTGAATATATGAAATTTCTGAGTATGGGGATTTAGTATCAAAATAGTTAATAGTGGAAGGCGAAAATTCGTAAATAAGGAAGTTGTTGTATCCAAAACTACGGCCAGGTCTGTCTGGCATTACATATCCATAAGGTTGCACCGGAGTTCCGATTTGACCAAGGTCCTGGTAAAAAGTATTTTTTTCAAAAATAAAGGAATGACTATGCAAACCAGAAAGACTGGTATCTAGGCTATGACCTTTAGTTTGATTGTTTAGAATATCGGATTCTTTAAAATATATGGTAGAATGTGTACCATATATCTGTTTGGTTGAATCGTCCAAGATTTGTGCAAAACCTCCGAATTGTATCAGGAGAAAAAATATGCTTATATAATATACCTTATTCACGTTTGAATTACTTAATCAATCATTCTTTGTTACAAAGTTCCTGACAAGACTTCGAAATTCATCTTCTTTATCCAGAAATACAACTTCGATAGGTATATAATATATAGGATAGTTTTTTAAGATACCTAAGTCTTGGATTTTTACAGCATCTTTTTCAGTAGTCAGTATTATAGCTTTGTTTGAGTTTAATAGTTTTAATTCATTGATTACCATAATCTCATCATCTGTTTTATACTGATAATGATCCTTAAGATTTAAAGAAACCACCCTGTCAAATTTACTTTTCAGATACTCAATAAAAGATTTAGCATTTGCAATACCTGTAAGGGATAGAACCGGATCGGAAGCTACCGGAACTCTTTCCAACGTTGGGTATACAGGTTTTATGTCGGAATAGGCATAATGCGTATAAAATACCGGTTTGTTGTCTGCATACTGTTGTATTTTTTTCTGGAAGTTAGTTTGAGAGTTTTTATAAATAGTTTCTGGGCACTTTGTAACAATAACTATATCGGCTCTTTTAGCTCCGTATCTGCTTTCTCTGAGCCAGCCTCCGGGCATTATATAATCAGCAAAAAAAGGTTTGTTATATTCTGTTAGCAGGATATTTAATCCGGCTTTGACTTTTCTATGTTGAAAAGCATCATCAAGAATAATAACATCGGTATTTTTGTGATTAACCCTAATCGAATCTATTCCCTTGCACCGATCTTCACAGACAAATACGTTTACCAATTTGCCGAATTTTTTTTTGTATTGAGAAGGTTCATCACCAACAGCATCAACTGCTGAAGATTCAGTGACTTCTAAATATCCTTTGGTATTTCTGCCATAACCTCTGCTTAAAATTGCGGTATCAAAGTCTGATGATAAAAGTCTGGTCAAAAATTCAACATGAGGTGTTTTGCCAGTTCCGCCAACTTTTAGATTACCAACACAAATAATGGGCATCAAAAATTTTCTGGAAACAAGAATATTTTGGTCAAACAAAAAATTCCGCAATACAGTGATAGAATAAAATAAAAAAGAGAATGGAAAAAGTATAAGTCTTTTAAACATATCCGAACAAAGATATGAAGAAAAAAATTGTTTGTTTTGTGATTAAGTTCTAAAAAAATATCAACAATGACAACCATTCAAGATATCATAAATAGTCTGGAAATATTGGCGCCTCTATCCTATCAGGAATCCTATGACAATAGCGGTTTGCTGACCGGTAATAGTCAGGAAGCGATAACCGGAATACTAATAAGTCTGGATATGAACGAAGACATCGTTAATGAGGCAATAGAGCGAAATTGCAATATGGTAATAGCACACCATCCGATCATTTTTAAAGGTCTGAAAAAACTAACCGGTAGCAATTATGTGGAACGAACCATAATCAAGGCAGTACAAAATAATATAGCAATGTATGCCATTCATACCAATCTGGACAGTATTTCTACTGGTGTTAATAAGAAGATTTGTGACAAGCTGGAATTGATAAATACCAGAATACTAGCTCCCAAGGATAATACATTAAAAAAACTAATCACCTATATACCCGTAAATGAAACAGATAAGGTTCTAAATGCTTTATTTGAAGCTGGAGCCGGGAAATTGGGTAATTATCAGGAATGTAGTTTTCAAAGTACTGGAAATGGTACATTTTTTCCGCTTGAGAAAGCAAATCCAAGCATCGGAAAAATTGGTCAGCGAGAAAATGTTCAAGAAACCCGTGTAGAATTGATATTTGAAACACCGCTGCAAAGTAAAATAATCTCTACCTTGCTTAAAAACCACCCTTACGAAGAGCCAGCCTATGATATTATACAATTGGAGAACAAAAATAGTCTAATTGGTGCAGGTATGGTTGGTGACCTAAAAGAGCCTATGCCTGAAACAGAGTATTTGCAACTGGTAAAAAAGCAGCTGAATTTGCAAGTACTAAAACACACAACATTGACCAACAAACCGGTAAATAAAGTAGCGGTTTGTGGAGGGTCTGGAAGTTTTCTGATAAGAAATGCAATAGCTGCCAATGCCGATGTGTTTATTACTTCAGATGTAAAATATCATGAATTTTTTGATGCTGAAAACAAAATAATCATTGCAGATGTTGGGCATTATGAGTCAGAGGTTTTTACAAAAGATTTAATTTATGACTATATAATGGATAATTTTAGTAATATTGCAGTCAAATTGGCAAAATCTATAACAAACCCAGTAAGTTTTCTTTAATAATAGATGGAAAATACAGTAGCACAAAAGCTTGACGCCTTAGTTAAATTACAAACAATAGATTCAAAACTTGACGAAATCAACAAAGTACGTGGTGATTTACCGGAAGAAGTAAGAGATCTAGAAGATGAACTAGCAGGTTATGAAACCAGAGTAAGCAAGTTTGAAAGCGAAATTCAAAAGCTGGAAGAAGAAATCCAGAATAACAAACAGAGTATTAAGGATTCTGAAAAACTCATAAAGAAATATGAGGAACAGCAGATGAATGTTAGAAACAATCGTGAGTATGATGCAATAACCAAAGAAATTGAATTGCAGCAACTTGAGATTCAGATCGGTGAAAAGAGAATAAAAGAAGGTTTTGCTAAAATCGATCTAAAAAAAGAAGAAATTTCTAAAACTGACGGAGCGCTTCAGGAAAGAAAAAAAGATCTTGATGTTAAAAGAAAAGAGCTTGACAGTATAATAGGTGAAAGCAAAGACGAAGAAGATAAACTTCTAAAAGATAGAGAAAAGGCATCTAAAGTTATAGAAGAACGTTTGCTTAATTCTTATAACAAAATCAGAAAGAACGTAATAAACGGTCTTGCTGTAGTTATAGTAAAGAGAGATGCATGTGGTGGTTGTTTTAATACCGTTCCTCCACAAAGACAAGTTGATATAAGAGAAAGAAAAAAACTTATAGTTTGTGAACATTGCGGTAGAATCTTTGCAGATGTAGAATTACCTGTTGTTGTTGAAACAGCAAAAAAATAGTTTACAAAGTTTTATTAAAAGTAAAAAAGGGTGAGTATTGTACTCGCCCTTTTTTATTTAACGTGAAACTGATATTTAAAAAGCTTCCTACTCATATATCTATTTAGTAGCCATGAAGTACACTGGTAAGCAAAAAAAAGATTTATATTATTGTGTTATACCTGGTGGTAATAGTAAAAAATATTCACTTTTTTGGGGCTTCGATTTTTTGCTAAAAAATTACGATAAGATATTTATTAATAAGTTTATCCGTATAATCCTTCTGCTTCAGTTTTGCCTATTGAGTTCTTCACCGGGTGGCTGTCAAGGCATTATTCCTCAACCAATTCAAGATACATATTTCGAATTATTATCTCTCAAAATTGCTCAAGGCAATGCAAACCTTGAAAAATATTCAGAACAATACCATAACAATCCATTTTTTCTATTAGTAAATAATTATGGTCAAACACTTTATATGCTATTATATGAAGACCAAGTATATTACCAAAAAAATAAAAACAAATATAACCAGGCTATAAAAAACCTTTCGAAGCTAAACTTTGATAAAAATTGGAAAATGCTCCTAGAAGCTGAAATAAGGTTTCAGGCGGGCTTGGTTAAGCTAAGGTTTAATGATGAACTTTCTGCTTCGTGGGAGTTAAAGCAATCGTATCAGCTATTACAAATACTAAATCAGCAAAGTCCGGAATTTTTGCACCATAAAAAATTGATGGGCCTCTTTCAGCTATTTCTTGGCTCAGTTCCAGAAAAGTATACATGGATAACCACTTTGTTTGGATTTCAAGGCGATATTGAAAAGGGAAAAAAATATTTAGAAGAAGTTAGCCGTAGCAATTCCATTTTTTCACTGGAAGCTACCATGTTTAAAGCAGCAGCTGATAAATTTATACTAAAAAGTCCGTTGTGTATTTCATGTCAGTTGGAGCCAAGTGTTTCCAAACACTATGATAACTACTTGCTTGCCTACTTATATGCTTCTATACTAGTAAAAGAAGGAAATTCTGATGCTGCATTTAACAAGTTGACTAAATTTAAACAACCAGAATATGCATATTTTCCTTTAGCATACCTGCTACAGGGTGAAACAATGTTATATAAAGGCAATTATGAACATGCACAATACTATTTTTTAAGTTTTTTAAAATATACTAAAAGTAAAAATCATATTAAAGATGCATATTATAAGTTGTATTTAATCAATTGGCTTTCAGGAGAAAATAAGAAATTAGAGTTTTATAAAAATAAAATAGTAACATCCGGCCAGAGTGTATATGATGCTGATAAGTATGCTTTGAAATTTGCACAAACAAGAGAATTGCCCGATATACATTTAATGCGAGCCAGACTGAGTACCGATGGTGGATATTTGGATAAAGCATTGGAGGAGCTGCGGAAGTATTGTTTTCATAAACCGGATGACCATAAAAACAACATTGAATTTTGGTATCGAAAAGGTCGGATCAATCAATTGAAAGGAAATCAGGAAGACGCCAAGTTTTATTATAAAAAAACTATAGACCTGTCAGAAGGTAAGAAATATTATTTTGCGCCTAATGCCTGTCTGCAATTGGGGTATCTAAATAGAGAAGAAAATAATATAGCAGAAGCAAAGTACTATTTTAGAAAAGCAATATCTTATCAGGATCATGAATACAAAAATAGTATCGATAGTAAAGCAAGAGCAGCCTTAAGTGAACTTAATTAACGTGAAGAGCCAGGATTTTTATTGTCAGGATATTATAAGTTTTAGAAAAAAAGCTTTACAATGGGCTGACATCCATTATGATACTTATATGCTTTTGAATGGAAATGGCTATGATTCGTTATATGGATCGTTTCCTGATATGTTGGCTATAGGTAGAAAAAATGAGGTCAAAGCAAATCAATACTGTTTTGATGAATTAGAAAGTTTTGTGAACAAGCCACACAATGGTTTATTTGGATTTTTGACTTATGATTTAAAAAATGAAATAGAAAAACTTACTAGTCTAAACGAGGATGTAGTAAAGTTTCCTGCTCTGCATTTTTTTGAACCGCAAGTAGTAATAAGGTTTGACAAATCCGGTTTATTCAATATTAATGCAGAAAGTCCAGTTGATATTTATAATTTGATTATTGAATTTGAAGCACCAGTGTCTAAAGCCAAATTCAATTTGAACCAACTGATACAACATACCAGTCAAGAAGAATATATAGAAGATGTTCGCAACATAATAAATCATATTGAAGATGGAGATATTTATGAACTGAACTATTGCATTAGTTTTAGTAGTAAAGAGGCAGATATCGATGTGCTTAATTTATATTTAAAGCTCAATGAATTGGCGCCTACCCCATTTTCTACGCTTTATAAATCTGGTATTCATAGCATTATTTCAGCTTCGCCCGAACGATTTCTAAAGAAAACTGGTCATACCATTCTTTCACAACCTATGAAAGGTACTATAGGCAGAGGAACGTCAAAAACTGAAGACATTGAATTAGCTAACAAACTTAGAAACAGCGAAAAAGAAGTAGCTGAAAACATGATGATTGTAGATTTGGTAAGAAATGATCTTGCTAAAAGTTGTAAAGCAGGTACCGTCCGTGTAGATGATTTGTTTGGGGTATATCAGTTTCCTACTGTTCATCAGATGATATCTACCATTAGTGGAAAGCTAAAAGAGGAAATAAGTCTAGTTGAAATTATCAAAAATGCTTACCCAATGGGAAGTATGACCGGGGCACCCAAGATCAGAGCTATGGAGCTGATTGATCAATTTGAGAAATTTAAAAGAGGGCCATTTTCGGGAGCTGCCGGATATATAGCAGCCAATGGTGATTTTGATTTGAATGTATTAATCCGATCAGTTTTTTATAATAAAGAGGAAAAGCACCTTACCTTTGCAGTTGGTAGTGCTATAACCTATGACAGCGCAGCCGAACAGGAATATAATGAGTGCTTGTTAAAGGCTGAATTTATGTTAAAATTATTAAGCCAAAAACTCTAACAATTAGTTCGTTAGGACTTTTGGCTTAATAATACTCAACCTGTTTCATTTCAGATTAGGTCGGCATACATTTCTTGTTCCACATCAATTTGTTCAATCAATTCTTCTTCGAGAATATTTGCCCAAGTTTCCAAATACAGAATTACATCGTATTTATTGTCGCGTTGTAGAACCTTATTGTTGATACCAATTCTATTTAGAATACTTTGATTGTTAAGATTTTCCAGTTGAACTATATCGTCAAGAGTAAATCCAAGGTCTACTAAATACTTGATTGTCTGGTCAATTTTGTATGTACTTGATTCATTGTACAGATATACAAGCATTTCCCAATCACCATGTTTTTTGATACCTTCCAGGTGTATTTGTTTGGCATTTTGGCCGGTTACTTCCTGAACCAGATTTCCACAATTACAAGTACCCAGATGCTTCCAGTTATAAGCACCTTTGGTTTGATTGATTCGTTTTGCAGTGTTTCGTAATGCCTGAATAATTTCTACTGATGCATTTGCCATACGTTTAAAGATTTAGTTTTTACTTTTATAAAAGAATAACCTATGGTGTGCAGTGAAATGTTTTACGCTATATTTTTAATCCAATTCCTGATAAAGGCTGAATAAGTAAGGTTGTTTGTAAATTATTTGGGTAATTATAAAACCTAAGTTGATTTTTATCGAATAGTATATCATGAAAAACGATTAATTTTAATTAAAAACACGAAGGAAAAATTATGAGAATATTAAATTAAAATCAGTATTTTCCAGCTTTAATCAATAAATTTTCATCAAATAATTATACTAAATTTTACTTATGAGAAATATATTCAAACTCATCATTGCTTTCCTTTTCATAATCCCTTTTGGTGCAGATGCACAAAATTTCCCTATTAATGAAGAAAACAACCGAATAACCTACACAGCAGTGGTTGAAATTGATTCGGTTTCTAAAGATGATTTGTTTGAGCGGGCAAAAACCTGGCTAATGACTAAAACGGCTGATCACAAAATTGAAAAATCGAACAAAGAAGTTGGAACACTGGAAGATGATGTAAAGGTTGTAATTCAACTTACTTATGATTTTAAGTATAAGAAAAACAGTCATATAACTATGCATGCAAGCATTAGTGTAAAGGAAGGCAGGTACAAGTATGTATTTGATGATTTTAGAATTTATGATGAAAAATCGGGTGAAAAATCAGAACAAACTCTGGAAGCATACTATGTCAAACAAAGACATAATGCTAAACCTGAACTAGTTAATAATACAGATGTACAAGTAAAAACTTTGATTGATGATTTGGTAAACAAAATGGCTAAAGTAAAAGCCAATGATCAGGACGATTGGTAATTAATAAATCCTTTTTGGGTAAAGATTTGAATCCTTTGTCAATCCTCATAAATTTGGGGATTGACAAAATATAACCCATGAAAATAAGTACATTTCTTTTTGCTTCGATATTTTTTCTATTTTTTTCCTGCTCCAAACAAGAAAATTCGGATTTGCCCCAAAATCCTGTTGATCTTCAACTAGACAAAATGCTGTCGGAAATGAGTCTTGATGAGAAAATTGGACAAATGGCTCAACTTAATATAACAATGTTGATGTCAGACAGCATACAGGCTCATTATGATTCTGTTACATTTTTTGAACTGGATACCAATAAATTAATTCATCTTATACAGAACTATCATATTGGTTCCTTTTTGAATGGACGAGGAGTTTCCAAAGAAACCTGGCTAACCTATATGTACGAACTTCAACGAATCAATTTACGGTATAGCAAACATAAAATTCCTTTGCTGTATGGTGTTGATCATGTTCATGGGAGTTCATATCTAAAGGAAGGAACTATATTTCCTCATAACATAAATATTGCCTGTACTTTTGATACCATACATGCGGCTAATATGGCCAATGTGACTGTGTTGGAAACCAGTGGATTGGGTCACAATTGGTTGTTTTCGCCAGTAATGGATTTGGGTAAAAATAAATTTTGGGGCAGGTATTATGAAACCTATGGTGAAGATTCTTATGTAGCTGCAACTATGGGATCAGCTTATATTCGCAGTACGCAGGATAACGAGGCAATTTCACCTTATAAAGTAGCTGCTTGTGCAAAACATTTTATAGGTTATTCTGACCCAAAATCAGGTTGGGACCGCTCACCAGCAGAAATACCGGATCAACTGCTCAGAGAGTTTTTTCTTCCTCCCTTTAAAGCTGCTATAGATGCAGGTGTAAAAACTATTATGGTAAATAGCGGTGAGTTGAATGGAATCCCGGTACATGCCAATCCTGCAATATTAACTAATTTATTACGAAAAGAATTGGGTTTTGAAGGTGTGGTAGTTACAGATTGGATGGATATAATAGCTTTAGAAAAAATGCATTTTGTAGCTGAAAATGAAAAAGAAGCTACTTATTTAGCTATTACAGCTGGTATTGATATTTCAATGATTCCGCTAACGACCAATTTTAACAAATATGTAAAAGAGTTGGTAGAGGAGAATCGTATTTCGGAGGAAAGAATAAATGAATCTGTTCGTCGTATACTGAAGTTGAAAATTGATTTAGGCCTATTTGAGCATGTTCTGGCGGACAAAAACAGGATGGATTGGATCGGAACACCAAAATCAAAAGCGTTGGCACTACAAGCCGCCAGAGAATCTATTGTGCTTATCAAGAACAAGGATTCTATATTACCGATTCGTAAAGCCAAAAAGATCGTTGTTGCCGGTGCTACTGCCGATTCAAAATTAGCCTTATGTGGTGGATGGACGTACCGTTTTGCTGCCAGAAGTGACTGGTGGTTTCCGGAGGATATGCCAACAATATATTCAGCTTTAAAAGCAAAATATGATAGCAGCGATATAGTTTTAGCTAATGAAAGTAATTTGGAACAAGTTTCCAAGGATGCAGATATAATAGTTTGGGCCGCTGGAGAACCAAATGCTTATGCTGAAACTGATGGAAGTATAAATACACTAGACCTGAGTCCGGAGCAAGTTAAATTAGGCAATAGAATTTTGGCTACAGGAAAGCCGGTGGTATTAATACTTACAGAAGGCAGACCAAGAATAATAGCAGACTTTAAGGATAAATGCCAAGCCATAATCTTTGCAGGTTTGCCGGGCAACGAAGGGGCTCAGGCTATAAGTGAAATATTGATTGGTGAAACCAACCCGAGTGGTAAAATGGCATTTACCTATCCACTGAGGCAGGGACATATAATACCGTACAATTATAAGAAAAGTGAATATTCTGAAATTCGACCGGTAGAGGGTGAACTATTAGAATTTGCCTTAGCTGAATTTGGTCATGGTATGAGTTATAGCCGATTTGAATACAGTAATTTAAGTCTTAGCGATACTGTAACTGATGGCAAGAAAACCATTAAAGCTACAGTTCAGGTTACTAATACAGGTTCACAAGCAGGAAAAGAAGCGGTTTTATGGTATATATCGGATGAATTTGCTTCTATAACCAGACCGGTAAAAGAACTTAGGTATTATGATAAGAAGCTGTTGAATCCTGGAGAGAGCCAAATTTTTACCTTTGTAATAAAACCTGAAATTGATTTTACCTATCCTGATGCAAACGGAAAAGTTATTATGGAAAAAGGGACATTTACGCTCAGAGTAGGAAATTTAACTAAGACTATTTATTTGAAGTAAAAATAAGGAAGGCGGACAGATTGCCTTTTGTTGAATAAACTATAAGTGCTAAAAATTCGTTAAATTTGTACCAAAGTGGAACACAATATAAATTAATACTATGTTGGTAATTAGCAGTAGAGAGTTTAGACAGAATCAAAAGCAATATTTTGAAAGAGCCGATAAAGGTGAACAAATTATTGTACAGCGTGGCAAGGATAGGGCCTATGCTTTAACTCCAGTTAAGGAAAATGATCTTTATTTTAATGCCGAAATGGTAAAAAGAATAAAGGAAAGTCTAAACCAGATTGAAGAAGGAAATTCAAAAAAAATTGACTCATTTGAAGGGATAAATGAGTTGCTTGGGCTTTGAATTATAGTTTAGAATTTTCTAAAAATGCTTTAGACGACATTGCAAAGCACAAAAAAATCGGAGATCAATCAGTGCTAAAGAAAGTTCAGATTCTATTAAACGAATTACGTTTGCATCCAAAAACTGGAACTGGAAAACCAGAAGAGTTAAAGCACGATCTTGCTGGTTTATACTCAAGAAGAATAAATAAAAAACACCGTTTAGTATATTCTATTAATGATCAAGCTTTAGCTGTGCTTGTATTGAGTGCATGGGCTCATTATAGTGATAAATAAACTGCTAAAACTAGTATTCTAAAGCTTACATAAATTTTGCAAAATTGATTTAATAAAATAAGAGGTATAGGATTTTTGACTATTCCTATCGTAAAGCATAATAAACAAGAAAGGCGATCACGATCGCCTTTCTTTACAAAATCTCTTTCACCAGTTCCGGCGGACGGCATATTAAAGCCGCATTACCTTTTATCACTATTGGTCTTTCTAATAGTACCGGATTTTCTGCAATTACTTTTATCCATTGGGTGTCTGATAGGTTTTTACCCTTAAAAGTACTTTTATAGATCTCCTCTCCTTTCCTGACCAAATCTTCTGCCGGTATATTTAATTTTTCTAACAACGATTTAATATCAGCTTCTGACAAATTAGCTTTGAGGTATTCAATCACTTCAATATTGTTGGTAGATTCCTGCAAATAAGCCAAAGCCTCCCGACTTTTTCTACAACGTGGATTATGAAATATTGTATACTGGGCCATTAAAGTTTTTCCATTACTATATTGTGGTTTGTATAGATGCAGATATCTGCTGCAATATGTAAGCTTTCTTTTACAATATCTTCTGCGCTAAGGTGCGAAGCATGTTTTTTCAAAGCAAGAGCAGCAGATTGCGCATACATGCTTCCTGAGCCAATACAAGCAATATTATTGTCCGGTTCTAATACATCTCCGGTGCCAGATATGATAAGCAATTCCTCTTTGTTTGCTGTGATTATCATTGCTTCCAATTTACGAAGGTAGCGATCGGTTCTCCAGTCTTTGGCAAGTTCGATAGCTGCACGTTTCATATTACCACCATAGGAATTGAGTTTTTCTTCAAAGCGTTCCAGTAGTGTAAAAGCATCTGCTGTTGAACCTGCAAACCCTGTAAGGATTTGCCCACTCATAAGTTTTCTTACTTTACGTACATTACTTTTGGCTACTGTATTTCCCATTGTAGCTTGTCCATCTGCGGCTATGGCCACTTCACCATTATGCAATACAGCAATTACGGTAGTAGACTTAATTTTAACCATACTATTATTCTACTGTTTTCTTGAAAAAATATCGTCCTTTGTGTTGATTTTCCCAAATCAATTGGGTCTCACTTAGGGTAAGAATCTGATAATTCTTAACACTGCTTCCTTCCAGTTGTTTTAATTTCAGGGTTAAAAATAGTTTATCTTTATCATCACTTACTTCATAAGTACCGCGCTTAACAATAAGTTGACCTTCGCCAGCAGTGTATTGTATAGATTCATTCAGGTACATATTTTCCGGATAAAATTCATATATTTTCTCAGAATTGATATTTAAAGAATCATTAGCTGAAAAAATTCGATTATCCGGAAGTATTAATTTCTCAAATTCCCATTTACCTTTTAGTAATTTTTCTTCGTTGCTTTCGCAGGAAAACAGCCCTAAAATTAATAGCAAAGAGAAAAGTCTTAATGAAGTTTTCATATGTACTTTTTAAAAAAAAATAATGCTATAAAACAACAAAAGCCTCTCTATTAAAGAGGCTTTTGTAAGTGTAGTTAAATTTAATTTATACAAGTAGAGTAATTGGATCTTCCAGGAACCCTTTAAGAGTTTTAAGGAAGGCAGAACCAACGGCTCCGTCAACTACTCTGTGGTCGCATGATAATGTAACTTTCATTACGTTACCAATTACCATTTGTCCGTTTTTCACAATTGGAGTTTCTTTAATACCACCAACTGCCAGAATACAGGCATCCGGAGGGTTAACAATAGCAGTAAACTCTTCAATGCCGAACATACCAAGGTTGGATATGGTAAATGTGTTACCTTCCCAATCTTTAGGAGTAAGTTGTTTATTTTTTGCTTTACCACCAAGTTCTTTTACTTCTCCGGAAATCTGAGCCAGGCTCTTAGAATCAGCAAAACGAACCACCGGTACAAGTAATCCTTCTTCTACGGCAACAGCTACACCAATATGTATATGGTGGTTGTATCTGATTTTGTCGCCTAACCAGGATGAGTTGGCTTTAGGGTTTTGTCTCAAAGCAGCAGCTGTAGCTTTGATTACCATGTCGTTAAACGAAACTTTAACCGGACTAATTTTATTGATGGTTTCCCTTGCTTCGATGGCCTTATCCATGTTTATTTCCATGGTTAGGTAGAAGTGAGGTGCACTAAATTTGCTTTCAGCAAGTCTGCGAGCTATGGTTTTTCTCATTTGAGAAACAGCCACTTCTTCAAAACTTTCATGCCCTACCTGAACAGCTGCAGGAGTAGAACCTTTTGCAACATCGGCAACCGGCTTGTAGCTTTCAATATCTTTTTTAACAATTCTGCCATTTTCGCCGCTACCACTTACATCTTTGATGTTAATACCTTTGTCTTCAGCTATTTTTTTGGCAAGTGGAGAAGCTTTTAATCTACCTGAAGAATCTGAAGTAGATGTTGATTTTTTGCTTTCAGCTTGTTTTTCTGCAGGTTTGCTTTCGGATTTAGACTCTGATTTAGACTCTGATTTGGATTCAGACTTAGTTTCGGATTTTTTCTCCGATTTTTTGCCTGATTTAAGAAGCGGTTTGTAGTCAACACCTTTTTCGCCAATAATGGCAATTACACCGTCTACTTCTACAGACTCACCTTCTTTGACTCCAATATATAATAATGTACCGTCTTCGTATGATTCAAGTTCCATAGTTGCTTTATCGGTTGCAACTTCGGCTAGCAAATCACCTGACTTTACGCTATCTCCTTCTTTTTTATGCCAGGCTACAATGGTACCTTCGGTCATTGTATCGCTCATCTTAGGCATAGTAATTACTTCTGCATTGATGTTGGAAGTATCATCAGAATCATCAGAATCATTCGATTCTTTCTTATCTTCTTTCTTATCTTCTTTTTTCTCGTCTTTTTTGTCAGACTTAGAAGAAGAATTTGAATCAGAATCAGATTTTTTGTCGGAAGAAGATCCTCCCCCTTTCAAATCTTTCAGCAGTGAATCAATATTTTCATCTTTTTCACCAATAATAGCAATAACTGCATCAACTGGAACAGATTCTTTCTCATCTACGCCAATATGCAATAAAACTCCATCTTCGTAGGATTCAAGATCCATGGTAGCTTTGTCAGTTTCAACTTCAGCCAACACATCACCGGACTTAACCTGATCGCCTACTTTTTTATGCCATGCAGCGATAACCCCTTCGGTCATTGTATCGCTCATTTTAGGCATTTTAATTACTTCTGCCATTTCCTGATTTTTCTTTAAGAGTTTGGAACTTCCAAAAATAGGTTATTTTTTCTAAACTATCTCCAATACACCAGTATTGCGGGAATATTTGGTGGATTTATTGATTGCAGGTGCCAAATTTATAAAAAATAGAGAAAATACAGAGGTTTTTACTAATATTTAGAAAAAAAATAGATTTATATTATTGATAATCAGTTGTATAAAGTTTATTTTATTTTTTTTACAGAAAGGCTTAACAATATTGAAATACCTAGGGTTAGAATATTAATAGGATTTGAAACAACCCTGATCAATATAGAAAGTGTGGTTGATAAGATGTAGGTAGAGGGTTGAAGTGTGGTTAGATTGTGTAGTTGAGATGTGCGGAAAAGTTGATCAGGTAATTGATAAATCTAGATACGGCCAGGAACAATTTGTTCCTGGCCTTTTTTTGTTTTTGATAAGTTTTGGAATCTCTCTTCCCCTCTATTTTTTGATTTTCGACTTACGACAACAGCCTTCAGTATTAAACTTTAAACTTTAAACTTTCTACTTTTTACTCCCTACTCCCTACTCAATTAGGCTGCTTCAGGATTTTCATCTTCTTTAAATGCCAGCCCTGACTTGGTTTTGTCTACTACATCTTTTTCAACTTTTAAGTTGTCTATAATAAACATCTGTCTTTCTGGGGTATTTTTGCCCATATAGTAGCTCAAAAGTTTTTGAATAGTGGTATCTTTTCGAAGTACTATAGGCTCCAGTCTGATATCATCGCCAATGAAAGTTCCAAACTCGTCGGGGCTGATTTCACCCAACCCTTTGAATCGGGTTATTTCCGGTTTTGCTCCCAATTTGTTCATTGCTTTTTGTTTTTCTTCTTCTGAGTAGCAATAGATGGTTTCTTTCTTGTTTCTAACCCTGAACAAAGGTGTATCGAGTATATAAATGTGGCCATTACGTACCAGATCGGGAAAGAATTGCAAGAAAAATGTAAGCATTAGCAAACGAATGTGCATACCGTCAACATCGGCATCGGTGGCAATAATTATTTTGTTGTATCGCAAACCTTCCAGACCTTCCTCAATATTCAAGGCATGCTGAAGCAGGTTAAATTCTTCGTTTTCGTAAACAATTTTCTTTGTTAGTCCAAAACAGTTTAATGGCTTACCCCGCAAACTAAATACGGCCTGAGTTTCTACTTTTCTGGATTTTGTGATAGATCCACTTGCCGAATCACCCTCGGTTATAAACAACATAGATTCGTATCTTTTGTCATTTTGGGAATCAAAGTGAATACGGCAATCGCGAAGTTTTTTGTTATGCAGGTTGGCTTTTTTAGCTCTTTCGTTGGCTAGTTTTTTGATACCGGCCATATCCTTACGCTCCCTTTCGCTTTGCATAATTCTTTTAAGCAAAGCATCGGCAGTTTGTGGGTTTTTGTGCAGAAAGTTATCCAGTTCCTGTTTTACAAATTCATTGATAAAATTTCGAACCGAAGGTCCTTCAGGAGCTATATTTTGAGAGCCAAGTTTGGTTTTGGTTTGAGATTCAAATACTGGTTCCTGCACCCTAATACTGATTGCACCAATTATTGAACCTCTGATATCAGAAGCATCAAAGTCTTTTTTGTAATAATCGCGTATGGTTTTAACAATAGCTTCACGAAATGCAGCCAGGTGAGTACCACCCTGCGTAGTGTATTGACCGTTTACAAAACTGTAATATTCCTCACCATATTGGTTTTCGTGGGTCAGGGCCAGTTCTATATCGTTGCCTTTTAGATGAATTATTGGATACCGAATGGCATCCAGATCAGCTTTTCGGTTTAGAAGGTCTAAAAGGCCATTTTCGGCTTTGTAGGTAGTACCATTAAAAACAATTGAAAGCTTTGAATTAAGATAGGCATAATTCCAGATTTGCTCTTCCAGAAATTCCGGTATAAAATGGAAATTTTTAAATATCGTTTCATCCGGTATGAATGTTACAAATGTTCCATTGCGCTCGTTGGTGGTTTCTTCTTTATGATCGTTTGCCAGAATACCTCTTTCAAATTCAGCTACTTTGGTTTTGCCATCGCGGATGGATTGTACTCTGAAATATTTAGAAAGTGCGTTTACTGCTTTTGTACCCACACCATTTAATCCGACAGATTTTTGAAAAGCATTAGAATCATATTTACCACCAGTATTGATTTTGGAAACGCAATCGATAACTTTTCCCAAAGGAATACCACGGCCATAATCTCGTACTTCTACTTTTTGGTCTGAGATTTTTATACTGATTTTGTTGCCGTTGCCCATTACGTGCTCATCAATACAGTTATCTACTACTTCTTTCACCAATACATAAATACCATCGTCCTGTGCTGAGCCGTCGCCAAGTTTACCAATATACATACCCGGCCTTAGCCTTATATGCTCTCTCCAGTCAAGAGATTTGATACTGTCTTCGTTGTAATTTACATTATTCTCGGCCATATACTTCGCTAAAATTCTAATTAAAACCTTGGGCTTAAAATAGCATCCTATGCCATAAGGGTCATGACGCAGTGCTAAATGTTATCCGGTAAATTTGAAAGATTATATTCATTATGGCAAATAAATATTCTTCAATATATTTTTCAACATTATATTTCCCTTCTACGTAAAGGGCGACATATATTAATTTGTATTTTTGAGAGAAAAACTAATTTCTAGTAAGCAGGAATTGGTAAAAAACTCAAAATTGGATATGGAGGAAGAAGCATTATATTATAGATTAGGAGATGACAATTTGAAGCAATTAGTAGATCGATTTTATGATTTAGTATTTGTTAATGAGGTGATTGGAGGTTTGTTTAAAACGAATAAAGAGGAAATAAAACGTAAGCAATATTTGTTTTTAACTCAGTTTTTAGGAGGACCTGCAAGCTATACTATGGAATTTGGACATCCGCGATTAAGGGCCAGGCATATGCCCCACACTATTACGGAAGATTCGGCAGTAGCCTGGCTCAAGTGTATGCACGAAGCTATTCAAACGCTGAATACTTCCGAAGAAATAAAAAATGAGTTATTTAACCGATTTCCTCAAACAGCATTTTTTATGGTTAATCAGGCTTGAAGTAGAGATTAATTTACGGGCGTTTTACGTTGATTTATGTGCTTAATGCGTGATTTACAAAAGAATATTAGATATATTGGAACGTTGTTCCATATCCCCTTAATGAACAGTATGAAGCTCTGCTTTCAATTATTACCATTTAAGTTACTTCTATATAGGATTATATGTACACTATTCATAACAATCCTAAATGTCAATGTATTTTCAAACTCCTTAAAACCTGCAATTCCCGCTGCCACTGCCGGAGCTGATACTACAATTTGTACAGATACCTATATGTTGCAAGCAAACCCAGTAAGTATTGGTGAAACCGGTACCTGGACTTTTCCTGCAGGTATTACTATTTCTGATATTAATTCACCGACAGCCTTACTTTCTGATCTGCTGGATGGCAATGTTTATGAACTAATCTGGACTATCGATGATGGTACTGAAATAAGCAAAGATACAGTATATATACATTATCAAACTACTACACCTGCCTCTGCGGGCGTATCAGTTTGCAGAACATTACCTTATCCGGAAACTTATCTGCAGGTAGATTTGAATGGGAATATTCCAGGTGTTTCTGAAATAGCAAGATGGAGTGTATATGGTTCACCAACAGCTACCAATGACTCGATTTTAGATCCTAATACATATCAAACTTCAGTCAAAAGGTTAAGTGCCGGAAATCATATTTTAGAATATACAATTACTAATTCGCTATCTGGCTGTGTACAATCTGATCAATTGGAAATAATAGTAATAAATCAGGCCAGTATAAATAATAACCTAACTTGTTTTTCGCTTTCTGGAACTGATACTACAATTACTCTTCTGGGAAATGCTTCAACTGCAGGTGAATTGGCGAGATGGAAATTGCTAAGCACAGGTAGTACTTCTGTAATCCAAAGCCCTTCAATGTCAAATACATTAGTAAGTGGAATTTCCAGAGGTTCTCATCAGTTTGAATACAAAATTGAAAATAATACTTGTAAAGACTCTTCTCAAATAACCTTACGACTTACCGGTAAATCTCAATTACCCGCTGATACCTGCATTGTAATAAATTCTATTGTAAACATAACTGCTACCCAACCTTCGTCAATAGAAGATGGGATATGGAGTGCAAATCAGGGAGTATTTGCAATAAATAATGATTATAATGGAGTATACAGTAATTATTCAGTTGGTAGTAATACAATTTATTGGACTATAAGCGATTCCAGCAATAACTGTAAATCAGTAGATAGTTTAGTTGTAACCGGTATTTCGAAGGCCTTTGCCGGCAATGATACCTGCATAATTCTTGGTGCTGGTGAAGAAAACATTGGTTTATTGCTGAACAAAATTACCTATAATCCCGTGTTGGAGTCTGTTTCTAATTACTCTGTTGAAGGAGATTCTTTAGTAGGATTTGGACAAAATATTCCTATTGTTTTAGGTACTGGCAAGCATTCCTTTATTTCTATTATCACCAATTTAGCCAGTGGTTGTCAACAGAAAGATACGGTTGTTTATACTATAATCAGTAAAGCTCAGGCAGGCCCTGTGCAATGTCTGTCAGAACCAATAAGCAGCATACAATTAGATGCAGGAAACCTAAAAAACGGAGAAATAGGTGAATGGAAATCTACTTTAGTACTTGATTTTGACAATATAACTTCCACACAAGCATCTATCAGCAACCCTCCAAACGGTGTAATACCGCTTACCTGGATTATTAGTAATGGAACATGTCAGGATTCGTCTGCTACAACGATTGCAATTATTAGCACTGCCAATGTTGCAAATGATACCTGCGTGTTAGCTGATGTAGCATTTAATTTACAGGCTGATGCAGTTGATAACAGCTATCAAACAGGTCAGTGGACTATTGTACAAGGTGGAGGAATACTAGAAGATCCTTTGCAGAATAGTACTTTATATACTGCATCTTCAAAAGGTGTTAATGAATTGATTTGGAGTGTTACCGATACTGCAGGCACTTGTTCGAATACAGATACCATGACAGTAGTGAGTATTTCAGTTCCTGATGCCGGAAGCGATCAATGTATCAGTTCTAATACAGAAATTACCAGTATCAATTTGCAAGGGAATGAACCATACCTAAACGAAGCAGGATATTGGGTGAATGCAGATAGTATTTCAAGCATTTTAACTAATAGTGCTAATGGAATTATAAACTTGCCTATAGGTCGTCATACACTAATCTGGAATATAAAAAACATAAATTCATCATGTGTAAAGTCTGATACCACTGTAATAACTATACTTCAAAAACCAAATGCCGGACCTAACCAATGTTTGATAGAACCAATAGCCAGCGTGCAATTGAATGCGACAAACTTTTCTAATGTTCAGCAAACAGGGATATGGAAAAGCAAAACCCCTTTGGATTTGAACAATTTTTCAATCCCTAATGCGACAATTACCAACCCTCCTTCCGGTGCATTTGTAATAACGTGGGTAGTTGGAAATGCTGGATGCAAAGATTCTGCTGCAGTTACTATTGCCATAATTTCAAAGGCCGTAGCAAATCAGGATATGTGCACAAGACTCGATTCGGCAACCCAGCAATTTAGCATAAACTCAACAGGTATTAATACACTATATCAAATTGGTCAATGGACTGGTAGCAGCAACAATTTTCAAAATGGAAACCCTTATATAATTTCTGATCCATTGCTCAATGTTACTTCTGTTTCGAACCTGAATGTTGGAGCTAATAAATTTTACTGGACAATAACTGATACATCCGGGTATTGCAGCAATAAAGATAGTATTGTAGTTACAACAGTTACAAAACCTGTGGTTATGGATGATTTGTGTTTGTCATCAAACTTGCCAAATACTGTAGTAAACTTGACTGCTAACATGTTCTTCCCGACCATAGAAAAAGGATATTGGACAAACAAAGATAGCCTGAGTTCAAAAGTTGGATTGACTAATAATACTACTCAACAGCTTTCAAGAGGAATAAATAATTTATACTGGACTATCGAAAATCAACAAACCGGGTGTAAATATTCAGATTCGGTATCCATAACAATTATACCTAAGTCAGATGCAGGTGAAGATCTTTGTATAAGAGAAGGCTCCACTCCTATTGTTTTACAAGCAAATGCTCCTATTCCGGCATTGGGCGAAACAGGTAACTGGCGTAATAACCCACTTATAAATTTTGCCAATATAACAGACCCGCAAACTAGTATAACACCTTTGGCTTCTGGAGTGCATATACTAACCTGGGTTATTCAGAATAATGGATGTATAGACACTTCCAATAGTATAGTTTCTTTAATCAGCCAACCTATTGCTGCTGGTGATATTTGTTTGACTGATAATAATGGCAATAATACTACTACATTAAATTCATTGTCTTATAATTCTGATTATCAAAAAGGTATATGGTCTTCAAAATCCAATACAGCTACCATTGTCCATGCGGATTCAAACAATACATTAGTTAAAAATTTGCTTATCGGAAGTAATACATTTTATTGGAAAATTACGGATACCATTAGTTTCTGTAGTTTACAAGACAGCTTGACTATTACCGTTTTAACTAAACCTCTTGCAAACTCTGTAACCTGCAATGTAGCACAATCCAATCAGTTAGGTACAGTATATTTACATGGCAATAATTTCAATGCTTCTATAGAAAACGGATATTGGAAAAATCAATCTGCAGTACAATTTTTAGATAGTACATTGATTAGTAACACTGTTGTTGTAAATCCTGGAGCATATCAGTTTAGTTGGAATATCGAAAACAAAAACAATAAAACATGCAGCACATCGGATACAATAGAAGTTGTAATGCTGTCAAAACCGCTTATTAATGAGTTAAATAAAGCACCATATTGCATAAGTGGCAGCTCTGATCCTGTACAATTAAATTCGGATACAGCATGGAACAATGCTGGAGAAAAAGGTTTTTGGTCATTTAAAAATAATCAATGGAATAATATTTCCAACACAGATTCTACCAATTCTCAAATTGAAATAAAGACGGAAAATATAGGTATTCATAACCTATATTGGTTTGTTGAAAACGCTGGTTGTGTAGCCAGAGATTCCATTGAGTTATCTATAATTTCGAGACCTAATGCCGGACCTGATTTGTGTATACCTTACGATAATGGAACACAAACCTTGATTAATTTAAATGCTCAATCTATTGATTATAGTAATGAAAAAGGTCGATGGGATATACTTTCCGGTTCTTCTTCATTTTTTACTGTTACCTTACAGGATAAAGATTCAGCAAACACCAAAGCATCTGGATTGCTTAAAGGTATTGACAAATACAAATGGACATTATCGGATAAAAATGGCAGATGTACCACATCAGATACAGTTGCATTTGCCCTGATTACTCCACCGAATGCAGGTCCTGACCTTTGCAGGGTAATTAATCAAGGCAGTACAAGTGTAAATATTTCATTAAAAGGTAATGTAGCTGAAAGCACCGAGAATACATATTGGAGTTCGCTACAAGCAATTACATTTGGGAATCCAAATGCAACGAATACCAATGTTGACCTTACTCAAGGGCACTACAAAGTATTGTGGAATATACGAATTCCTGAATTTCAAACCTGTCAACTGAGTGATACGCTGAAGGTAACAGCCATTTCTCGAGCAATTGCCGGCGAAAATCAATGTCTGGCCACTCCAGCTGTAAATGCTATATTGCAAGGAAGTAGCATCAAATCTACAAGTGGTGAAAGCGGTACCTGGTATAATGTTACACCCAATTCCTCTGCAAGTATAGAAAGTCCTTCTGACCCTAATAGCAAAGTAAGTAAGTTATCAACAGGGGTACACCGATTAAAGTGGGTGGTAAACAATAGTGGATGTAAAGACTCTTCTTATACCAATTTGGTATTAATCACCAAACCTAACGCCGGAGGTAATAAATGTGTGCCTTATACAGATGATAATACAGTCGTAACGTTGGTTGCTAATCAGGCTACTGTTGCTGATACAGCAAACTGGGTTCCATCGACCAACTCATTAAGTGGAGTTTCGATAAATCCGAATAATAACATAAATGATGTAACCGTATTCAGTAAAGGGTCCTATACAATCATTTATAAAATCAGAGATTCTGCCAATATTTGTCCATTTTTTCAGGATAGTGCAAGAATTACATTATTAACCAGACCTGTTTTGGTGCCAGAACTCTGCGAAAAAATTCCTTTTGGTAGTAGTACAAAAAATATTTCATTGCAATCAGGTAGTAATCTGATTAGTCAGGAAACCGGAGTTTGGACCTCCAATTCGGCAATCATTTATGATCAACCCAATGGTGTTAACAATAATGCTTTAAATGTAGCGGCGGGTAAATATAATTTTATCTGGACTATCTATAACAAAACAGACACCTTATGCAGGTTGGCGGATACCACAGTAGCAAGAGTCATCTCACAATCTTATGCCGGCAAAGATATTTGCTTATTGAAACCAGTAGAAAATACTGCATTACAAGCCAATATTCCATTATACTCCAGCGGTGAACAAGGTACCTGGAAGTTATTAAGCACTACCGGGCAAATTCAATTTGATCCTAACAATCCTAAATCAACTGTTATAAAGCTGCCCAATGGTATATCCAGATTTAGATGGTTAATTAGAAATGAAACTTGTATAGACTCTAGTGATGTAAATGTATCTGTACAAACCAAATCAAATGCAGGGCCTGATTTTGCATTATGCAGCGATACGGCAAAAATACTTTCAAATAGTTTTGGAGTAAATGAAACTGGCACCTGGCACAAAAAAGATCCATCAATTATTATTGCTGATTCAATAAACTGGTCAACAACAGTATATAATTTAAAACCAGGTAGTAACCAATTGATATGGACTATCAAAAATGCTATTTGTCAAAACTCCGATTCAATAAACGTTACCAACAACCAACCTTCCTTTGTTAATATTTTAACGCCTGATCAGGAAACTTGCTTTACCGCTAATATGCTTTTGGGTAATAAACCTACTACTGAAATTAAAACTGCCAAATCAGTTTGGAAGCTGCTTTATCAGCCTTCTAATAATTCTCCAAAGGTAATTATCAATGTGGAAGATTCGGATAGCACTGTGGTTAGAAATCTAAATGTGGCTGGTAATTACATATTTACATACAATATATACAATAGTGTTTGTGACACCATTCGAGACACGGTGACCATTACTCGCAATGAATCTCTTTATAACTATGCAGTTGGCCCCAAAACAGCCTGTGTAAACGATACAATTGAACTTGAAGGTCAAATGATCCCATCGGATGGTGAAGGCAGGTGGGTTTTAAGTGGAGGATATGGGACTTTCGAAAACTCTTATTCTAACAAAACCAAAGTTTACGACCTGGCCACTAACCAAAATTTATTCTATTGGAGATTAAAACGAGGTGAATGTGAAAACCTGCAAAGTGTAATAGTGGAAGGGTATCCTGAACCTTCGCAAGCTAAAATACTAAGTAAAAATGAGCAGTTATGTCAGAAAGATTCTATTTTTCTGGAAGCAATTGCACCTGTGTTTGGTCAAGGAAAATGGAGCATTCAATCAGGAAGTGCATTAATACATGAGCCAAATAACAATTTCACCAAAGTAACACAATTAGGCACCGGAAGAAATATTTTTAAGTGGACATGTACCAGTGGCCCATGCGATTCCAGTATTGCTACCGTTATTTTTGATCGATTTGAAGACGCAACTAAAGCTAATGCCGGCAAAGATACCTTGCTTTGTGGCAATAATTTAACATTAACTGCAAATGCACCATCAAGTGGACAAGGAAACTGGACAATATTACAAGGGTCCTTAAATGTTGTTAGCCCAAACTCCCCTACTACACAGGTTACCAATATCGATTATAAAGAAAATAAACTTGTCTGGAAAATTGTAAATGGAACTTGTATTAGTACTGACACTATAACTATTACAGCCGGTGAGGCAGTAGATCAGGCTAAGGTACAGGAGGATATTACGGTATGTGGTGTGAACAGTATTCAAATTTCTGCAAACAATCCCAAATCCGGTACTGGTCAATGGATACAAACTTCAGGTGCAAGTATATTAAATCAAAATTCTAATATTACTACAGTTCAGAATTTGTCTATAGACACTAGTTATTTTGAATGGGTTATCAAAAAAGGTTTTTGTGTTACCAGGGATACTCTTCAAATAATTAATTTTCAACAACCTGATATAGCCAATGCCGGTCCTGATCAAAATGTATATTCACAGAGTGTTTATTTGCAGGCAGTTAAACCGGTTTATGGATACGGTACATGGTACACAAATAATGATTTGGTAGAAATAAGCGATACCAATGATCATGCTACAATGGCTGCTAATATCAATAAAGGAGTTACTGAGTTTGTTTGGACTATAAAAAATGGTATATGCCCTGCCAGCTCAGATACCGTTGTTGTTTATTACAATAATTTTAGAGTGCCAAATGCATTTAGTCCTAATGGTGATGGCAAAAACGACAAATTCGAGATAAAAGGTTTGCAGGAATATGAGCCTGCCAGTTTGATTGTTTTTAACAGGTGGAATGAAGATGTATATTCATCCAAAAATTATCAAAATGATTGGGATGGCACAAATCATCAGGGAAAAGAACTGGTTGATGATACCTATTTTTACATACTTACTCTTTCAAATAATGAAGTTTATCAAGGGTATATTATTTTGAAGCGTAAATAATGAAAAAAGTCATAATCCTTTTATTAATCGTTATTTCTGCTTGGGCAGCTTACGCTCAACATGCGCCATTATACAGTCAGTATATGTTTAATGGCCTTGTTATTAACCCTGCATTTGCCTTTGGTGAAGATGGTCTCACAACCATTCTTGATTATAAAAAACAATGGGTAGGCAATATTGAAGGAGCGCCATCAACTCTAACGGGTACAGTATACAGTAGTACCAGAAAAGAAAAAATGGGTGTAGGTATCATTTATCAGAATGATCAGATAGGTATCAAGAATCAACATGACTTGGCTGCAAATTTTGCATATCGTATAAATACAGGAAAAGGACAACTTGGATTAGGAATTTCCGGTGGCTTTGCTTCTCTCAAATACAATCAGAGCAAGATAATAACCAATGACGATAACGACCCGGTTTTTGATAATATAGGTCAAACACAATATAGGCCCAAAATCGGTTTTGGCTTTTATTTTCATAACCCGGTTTTTTTTGCCGGTATAGCAATTCCACAATGGCTTATAGGCAATGCTATCTCCGGAAACAATAATATAATGGACAGGACTATGCATATCAATGCAGGTTATAATTACAGTGCCAAAGAAAACTTGATACTAACACCTTCAACACTATTAAGGATTGTGAACGGGTCTCCCCTTCTGATCGATTTCAACCTTACAGCTACACTCAATAAAACCATCACGGCAGGCGTTTCATATCGGATGTATAATGCATTGGTACTATTGGGGCAATATAATTGGAGAAATCTATCTGTAGGTTATGCTTTTGATTTTTCCAATCAAAAAATAAAAACCTATACGCATGGAAGTCACGAAATTATGATCAAGTATCATTTGAAGTATGCCGTTAACGTGCCTGATCCTAAAAGTTTTTAATTTAATGTTACTAAATACCTACTTAAGAAAGTCTATACTGCTGAGTGCTTTGTTACTTATTGCATCACTCAGTTTTGCTCAAATTGATAAAAAGGATTCTACCAATGAGATTAAATTGTCTCCGCTAAAAATCAATACCCGTTACAATGACTATAGCCCTATTATTCTAAAAGATCAGATTATTTTTTGCTCTAACGCCAAAAATACCCTGATACCTTATTATTCGAGCAAAACCGGAGAAATGCTCGATCATTTATTGGTAGCAGATATAATTGGCGAAAACTCCTATTCTAATGCCAAAGCCTTATTGCAAGGGATAAATACCAAGTCTGTGCAAGGGCCTGCAGCAGTACATCCTAATGGCAAGTTGTTGTATTTTACAGGCAATTGTGTGCTTAATGAACCCGGTTGTGAAAATTCAGGCAATAGTAATCTAAAGATCTATATGGCTGAGTTAAATCAGGAAACCCGGGCTTGGGAAAATATCCGTGAATTTCCTTTTAACAGCCCAAAATATTCAGTTGGTCATCCTGCCATTTCGGCTGATGGCTTGTCGGTTATCTTTGCTTCCAATCAACCCGGTGGATTTGGCAAAAGTGATTTGTACATTACTCATTTAAAAAATGGTAATTGGACAAAACCTAAAAACCTGGGTCCAAAAGTTAATACCAGCGAAAACGAACTATTCCCCTACCTGAATAAGGAGGGTGTTTTATACTTCTCTTCCAATAGAAACTCAGGCTTGGGCAAATTGGATATATTCTCTGTAAAACCGGTTAATGCAGAATATATAAAGGTAAATAACCTTGGTGCACCATTTAACTCAGCTGCTGATGATTTTGGTTATACTGAAGATCCTGCAGGTTATGGAGGCTATTTTACATCAAGCAGAACCGAAGGCAAAGGCGATGATATATTTCGATTTACAAAAGCCAAACCAGTATGCGATACAGTTGCCCCATTTCCGTTTTGTTATACGTTTTATGAAGAAGGCACTTTTCAGGATGAGAATTTACCCCTGGTTTATGAATGGGACTTTGGCGACGGCAATCAAAAACGTGGTTTAGAAGTAAGCCATTGCTTCAATCAGCCGGGATCATATACCATTAATTTAAATATAATTGATACCATAAGTGGAAGCGTGTTTTTTAATGAAGCTTCCTATGTGATGGATGTTGAAAAACTAAATAAACCACATATAGATCTTGCCGGCGACCTAACCGTAAATACGGTTCTGGAGTTTAATGCAGACAAATCATCCCTTAATAATTGTGTACTCGATCAGTATTTTTGGAATTTTGGCGATGGACAACAATCTGAAGGTATATCTGTACTGCACGTTTATGAGCAAAAGGGCGAATATCAGGTTGGCCTAATGATAAAGGGTAAAAATGTATATAACGGTAGTGAATGTCAGGCATGTGTTACCAGAAAAGTTGCAATAGGCAACGAACCGGCATTAGCGCAATATAAGGCTGCCGAATCCGAACCTATAACCGATATATCCAATACAGTTCATACCATCAAAGGTGTAGACAGTCTTGTATATAAAGTTCAGGTAAAAACTTCCGAAACTCAACTTGCTATTGATACCATAAATTTTAAAAATTTAAGTAACGTAGAGGAATTCAAATATTTCAATACCTACGGATATTTGGTTGGCGCTGAAAAATCTTTATCCAATGCCTATCCTCTGTATATGGATATTAAGGAAAAAGGATACGAAGAAGCTCAGATTATAGCACTGAAAGCCGGAAAAATTATATCCGGAAAGGATACAACTCAATTTAGAAAAAAATCGGCTACACTATCCTTTGCCCAAATTCAAGGAAGAATAATCAATCGCTACGGTGAGCCTCTAAAAGCTGAAATTATTCTGGAAAATCTATCCACTGGCAAAGTCATAACCAAAATTATAAGCGATTCAATACAGGGGCGTTTTAGTATAATATTACCAAATGAAGAATTATACGGCTTTTATGCCGATTTGAAAGGCTACTATTCTATCTCAAATTTTATTGATTTGAGAAATGAAAAACGAAACCTGGAGATTAAGAAAAACATCGAAATGGTGGCAATAAAAGAAATCAATGAAACCAACCTGGCTATTCGACTCAATAATATTTTCTTCGATCTGAATCAATCCAGGCTTCGTAAAGAATCGTATCCTGAACTCAATCGACTGGCTGAATTGCTAAAAACGGATTCTGAATTAAAAATTGAAATTTCTGGTCATACAGACAATTCCGGGAGTATTGAAGCAAACTTGGTTCTTTCTCAAAAAAGAGCCGAAGCAGTTCGTGATTACCTTATTTATATAGGTATTGAAAGAAATAGAGTGTTAACTATAGGATTTGGAGATAAAAATCCATTAGTTAGTAACCAAACTGAACGTGGGCGTATATTGAACCGTCGGGTAGAGTTCAGACTCCTTTACGATTAATAGTATTTATGCGTATAATTTTACTGTACATAGTTGGAATTTTTGTTACTACCAATAGCCTTGCACAAGCTGTGCCAGCTACAGAAGAAAACATTCCTTTTTTGGTAACATTTGGTGCTCAGTCTCAAACAGCCTGGGGTGATGATGATTTTGTTCAAACCTTTTTTTTTATAATTCCACAAACCTGGAAAAAACCCTTCTTTATCAGAGTTTTTGATCCTGATATCAATAATACCCATGATGAAGTAAATGGTATACCCGATACTGAAACTACTTTTACCGTTTTAGGTGGCAATGGTGCATTTACTCACCCGGATGCAACCATGGCAAATCCTGTTGGTAACTTCAAAAGCGGGACTAAACTTGCCGAAAAAACTTTCGACGGTCAAATCAGATATGACAATAAATGGTATAATTTCGGACCGTTCAACCCAAGTGAAGGAGAATTAGTACCTGATTTTAAAGGTTACTTGTTCAAAATTGTAGCACATGGCAATAAAGGCGACGATGGCAATTTGTACAAATACTTTCTAAGCTCAGACCCTAACGAAAACAAACTGGTTGAAGGAGCCAATGCCTTTACCTATGAATACTCATTCCGGATGTGGGATGATGCCGGCAAAGTATCACATATTTATCCTTTTGTAAATGACAAGGTTATAAGTATTAAAATCAATATGTTCGATTTTGATAATGATGGAAAAGTACGGATCGTTTCAGTAGCCAAAAAATCAGAAGATGTAAAAGTATCTGCCGATAACGTATGGTCATCTAGTATTCATCAAATTAGTGAGAGGGAAAAAAACTCATCACTAGATATACAATTGATAAAAATCAAAAAAAGCTTAAATAACAATGTTGTGTTTTATATTACCAATCAATATGGAGAGCTTTTGCCTTTTTACACTACTCCAATTGGTGGTATTCCAAAGTATCCCTACAATATAAAACACAAATCTTTTGAAGGCGGAAAATAATATAACCTTCCGGATTAAATGGTTGTGGCTTTTACTATCTATAGTAATGCCTCAATTGCTGTTTAGTCAGTCGCACAAGTTTAAAATATATACTGTAAAAGACGGTCTGCCTCAGAATTATATATACGCACTAACTCAAAGCAAGAGAGGAAATTTACTTATTGGTACCGGCGAAGGACTTAGTCGGTTTGATAATAAAGAATTTTTAATTCTCACTCAAAAACATGGATTAACCAACCATTTTATCAATTCAAGTTTTACTGATAGTCGCGGCAATACATGGCTTGGACACTTTGATGGAGGTATTACTTTATACCAAAACCAAACATTCATAACCCTTCCCGTGCAGGATTTGTCGCAATCACCTGTTAATACCTTTTTTGAATCTGCTGAAGGCGATATATGGGTTGGTACCAAGAACCACGGACTGATACAGATACATACAGATCTGAGCATACAAGCTTATAGTGAACTAACAAACACTAGCATTAACTCTATAGTGCAAGACAAACAGGGTAATTTTTATATCGGCACTGATCAGGGTTTGCTCAAATACAATTTTGATGCACACATTCTGAAAAAAACCAATGCGACTTTTACGAATTTCAAAATTCAGAGCTTGTATCTGAATGAGCATAACCAAAAACTGTATTGCGGTACCAATGAAGATGGGTTACAGATTACTGACTTAAATTTTATAAAACAGACTGAAATTTCTGACTTTACTTATCAAAACATTAATCAAATTATATCCGACCGGGAAGGTTTCCTATATATATCATCCTTTGGAAATGGTGTTTTTAAGGTGGATCATACTACTTTACCATTTAGTATAGTAGATCATTATCAGGAAAAACATGGTTTGCATAGCAATTACATCAAATCATTGCTGGTGGATCGAGAAAATAATGTATGGATGGGCAGTTTTGGAAGTGGTCTTGCGGTATTAACCAACCCAATATTTAGCCTTTATACCAGAATTGAAGGACTTGCAGAAAATTATATCCAATGTCTTACAATAGATGACAATCAGACCATATGGGTTTCATCAGGTAAGGCTATCAATTACTTACCGGCAAATTCTACCTACTTCAAAGAGTTACCTTCTCTACCTGCAAATGCAACGATTACTACTTTGTTAGTAAAAGACTCAATTGTTTTTATAGGTACTCAAGGCAAAGGAATTTGGGCCTATTCGCAAAGGAAAGACAAGTACTTTCAATGGTTTTATAGCAGTTCCAATGAATTAGTCAATACCATCCACCACCTTATAAAAGATAAAAACAATAGTATATGGTTTGCAACCGATGGAGGTGCCTACAAAAGTAATGGTGGTTTTCATAAACCGAATTTTACCGGTTTTACTATGCAAGACGGATTGGCCCATAACAAAATAGGTGCACTTTATTGTGACAGTCAAAACCGTATTTGGTTTGCTACCCGTGGTGGCGGATTGAGTGTTTACCAAAATCAGAAAATAATTACTTACCCTACACCAGTTCAGGGTAGAAGTTTTGAAATAAACTGTTTTGCCGAAGACAAATTAGGTGGCATGTGGATTGGCACTTATGGACAAGGAATTTATTTATTTCAACATACCAAATTCTTAAAGAAATACACCGAAACAGAAGGCTTAAAGTCACCATATAGCTATTTTCTGCAATTTGACGATAAAAATCAATTATGGATTGGCCACCAAAATGGAATTACTCGTTTTTTGCCTGCTAAAGAAAAATTCACATTTTTTGAAAGCAAAGAAACCAATGTAATAGGTGAAATAACCAATCTGGCTTGTACAAAAGATCAATTTGGGAAATTATTGATAGGAACTAACATTGGACTTGCCATTTATAATCCACAAGCAGATAAACCTAATTTGACCGGTCCTATTATAAATTTGTCCGGTATACTATTGAATCTACAAAAAACTGATTGGTCAAAATACACGGACAGCATATCCGGATTTGATAAAATTCCTTCTAATTTGATTTTGCCCTACAATAAAAATCACCTCACATTTCAGGTACACGGAGTTAGTTTAAAACCTGATGCAGAGTCTATTATTTATCAGTACAGGCTAAATGGTTTTGAAGATGAATGGTCTCTAAAAACGAATGAACCCTTCATTACCTACGCCAACATACCACCCGGAAAGTATTATTTGCAAGTAAGAGCCGGCACCAAAGACGGAGTATGGTCTGAAATGCAAACTCCCTTTCATTTTGTAATAAAAAAACCATTTTGGTTAACCTGGTGGTTTATTATTTCTGCAATTATTGGGTTATTAATGGTTATTATTTCAATTATTCTGATCAGAACAGATAACCTCAAACAGCAGAGAGAACGGTTACGAAAGGACAAAGCCATTCTGGAAGCAGAAATTAAGCAAAGAATCATTGCTCAGGAAAAACAAAAACTGGTTGAAGAGAAACTGAAACAGACTAATCAGGAACTTAATAATTTTATTTACAGAAGTTCTCATGATCTTAGAGGGCCAATATCTACTGTAAAAGGTCTTACGCAGCTTGGTACTGTTGAAGTGAAGGATCCTCTGGCACAAAAGTTTTTCGGTATGATACTGGACAGAACCAATGTGCTGGATACAATCCTAAAGAACCTGATCAATATTGTAGAAATTATTGAAGGTGAGTTAGTAATTAGCAAAATAGATATAACCTCACTTATTAATGAAGTAATTGATGAAGTAAGCAAGGGATTGGATATTAGCGATATAAACTTTAAAATAGATATAGAGCAATCTGATGTCTTTTACAACGATTATAACCTGCTTAAATCAGTGCTTTTTAGCATTGTTGAAAACGCTGTCAAGTACAAAAAGAAAAATATTGAGAATCAAATTTTTATCAATATTTCCTTTGGCAATAACCAGGAACTGCTCGGCAAATTTACCGACAATGGCATTGGAATTCCGGAGGAAGTAATGCCTAAAATATACGATATGTTTTATCGTGGTACGGATGAATCTAAAGGGTCTGGTCTTGGTCTTTACACTTCCAAAAAAATTCTGGATAAGTTAAAGGGCAAAATCAGTATCTCAAGTAGATTAAATCTTTATACCACAGTAGAAATTGCCATCCCTCGCTTATTTAATGTTGAAGTTAACAGTGGCAATATGTCTAAATCGTCGGAGGAAGAAATTCGAGTTTCTTAGTTAATGTTTCCTCATTTATATAGTGCGAAGAATAATTTTCACTACTGCCATTTATAAATAGAAAACTGCCACCTTTTATTAATTCTATAATTTCACTATTCTCATTTTCAGAAACAGCCGGACAACCATGGCTTCTTCCCAACCTACCGTTGCATTTTATAAAATCTTCACTTACATATGAGGCACCATGAAGTACAATATAACGAGACTCTGCATTGGAGTTGAAATCTTCATCCAAACCGGCCAATTTTAATGATAAACCGTGCTTGCCTATATAAGTATCTGTCGTTATATAACATCCCAAACTTGAACAAAATGAATTTGGTGTATTCGAAAATGCACTTGCATTTAGCTCACCGGAATTTTTTCCATGTGCAACTAAGGTATTTTTTACTACTACATTTTTAGCCAGATCAATGATCCACATGCGCTTTTCAGTACTTGATTTTTCAAAATCTACCAAAGTAATTACATCCTTTTTTACTTTACCTTCTGATTTTAAATTTAAATATCCGGCCATACCTTTTTTGAAAAGCTCAAGAGAAAGTCCTGATTTTTCTAAATCCAAGATTGCATAACGCTTTTCAATCGGATTTTGAACCACTGTATTTGAAGTATCTTTTGCAGTTTTTGCTGAATTGTTTGATTCAGATTTATACTTAAATACCTGAGTTGTATTTATAGAGAATAGCAATAATGCGATCTGTAAAATAGTATGCATAGTATAAGAGGGATAATTGAGACTCTAATTCAACACAAAAGTTTAAAAAGTAGTTCCTGGGTTGAATAAGAGTATATAACAATAATGAAAATCAGGTATTTACTCTATTATTATCGTTTCTCTATACATTTTGTCTGCAGTGACAATACGCACTATATAAGCACCTGTCTGTATATGACCAATATTAATTCGGTGGCTTAAGCCGGATTTTTCCAAAACCTTTCTACCCGTAACATCAAATAACTGACAGGTAAAAGTATCAGCAAAATCCCAATTAATAGTAAGGATATCATCAGCCGGATTTACAATACGAGGGAACGCAGTATTTGTATTTATTCCCATTGTTATTAGAGATTTGTTATATCCAGGTATACCATACCCAAAATTATTGTCCGGATTTTTAGCCCGATCACCAGATTGTCTGATTAATTGCAGTAGCTCTATATTAGAAAGATGCGGGAATTTTTGCCACAAATTAGCAGCAAAGCCTGAAATCAATGGAGCTGAAAACGAAGTTCCGTTCGAAGTTGATAATTTTCCGGAGGAATTAAGAACTGTAGTTGCCTGCCCCACAGCCATTACATCAGGTTTTATGCGACCATCAATAGTCGGTCCACGACTGCTCGAATTATAAATTTTGCCATCAAGACCTACACCACCAACTGTTAATACATGCTCACCATCTGCCGGAGGGATAATATATTTCCAAGAACTTTGCCCTTCATTACCAGCACTATTTACAACCAGCATCCCCTTTGCAAATGCCCATTCGGCAGCTCGGGTAATTAACGCAGTTTGTCCATCAAGGTCCTGAAGGTTATAATCCTGACTACTTAAATCAAATGTATTGTATCCTAACGAACTAGATATAATATCTGCACCGGCGCTATCGGCATATTCTGCCCCCAGCAACCAATAAAATTCTTCTTCGCGACTTTCTATTTGTACATTTTCAGTTCTTAACAAGAGATATTGTGCGTCATATGCAGCACCAATAATTTTACCTTCCCAAAATGCCCCCAAGGTCGACAAAACCATAGTACCATGTTCATGGTCTTTATACACATTTGGTTTGCGATCTGGAAAGTTATATGTACCTACAACCTGATTATTGGCCTGAAGATTAGCAAACGGTTCCAGTTTATCTACTTCCGGGAAACCACCATCCAAGACAGCTATTAATATACCTTTGCCTGTTAATCCTTCTCTATGCATTTGGTCTATTTCCAACATAGTTAATTGCCCTTCTGAGTTTCCATACTGGATATCAGTTGCTGTTTTTTGAAGTGTATTAATTGTACCTTTTGTATAATCCAAAGGCTCTATCTCTGTAATAAATGGTAGCGACAGGACTGTTTTTAGATTCGACGTGTCACCTACAGCCAAACACGCATTTAGCCACTTAGAGCAGTATTGCACATCTAAGCCAGATTCTTTTATAGACTGAATATAAAATGGACTAACAGGCAAATCTTGTTCATTGGGGGCAAGATCCTGATTTATTCTGCGGTCTATACTTCGCTGCGACAGGTATTCCAACGGAGTATTTATGGTATATGGATTAGAATTTTTATCCTTTAAATACACCAGAAAGCTGTTTTGTGCAAATAAATCGCCAGTAAGCAATAGCAGCAGTGCTAACAGACTATTGCGCATTATGTAAAAATTTTTGAATTAGGATTGTACCATCCAGTGTGTCACCTGTGACAAAATTCAGCGAAACACGGCTTGATCTTTTGTATATCAAACCGGTATTGTAGCCATAAATTTCAAAGCGAACATCTCGTTTTGTAAGATCTACCGTATCGGCGGCCTGTTCTATTAATAATGTTTTTTCAAAAAAATGATTGCCAAACTGAAAAGGTTGGTCTAAGGATTTGATGGTATAAATATCTTCTTCCTGAGTATTGTAAATGTTTCCATCCCATTGTCTGCCTTCCAATACCGGAAAAATCAGCTTCAAATACCGAATATTGTTTTCTGTTTGAATGAGTTTTCCGTTAACAATTCGGATGGTTTCGACGGTGTCTGGTAAAAGTGACCAGTTATCACTTTCCTGTAATTTTATATACTTTTCCAGCATATAAACGGTTTCTTGGCCAACAATGAATATGTCGCCTATTTGCTCTTTTTGAAAATATTTTCTGGTTATATCTTCAACCAAATTTATATTTCTGGTTGTAATTTCATATACCCGACGCTGAGTTGTATCCAACGGAAAGTATTGATAACCAGGTGTTGTTTCCGGATTTTTATCTCTTTCTTTACAAGAAAACAGAGAGATGAATAGTACTATGTAAATTAGCTTAGTGTACATTTTCCTGATTATAACTGGAAGCAATCCAACCACCACCAATCACATCATTACCTTCATAAAAAACAGCAGCCTGTCCCGGTGCAATTGCTTTTACCGGATTATAAAATT
>Ga0101941_1000551_pt1 | contig 58046 bp, 49 predicted proteins | sample DewCreD2012metaG_3_FD_75242 | JGI IMG/M metagenome (GOLD analysis project Ga0101941, IMG submission 75242) | Hot spring sediment bacterial and archeal communities from British Columbia, Canada, to study Microbial Dark Matter (Phase II) - Dewar... ... | reverse complement strand
CGCCACACCTCTGCACTTGCGACGGACCAAGGGGTTCCCGCCACAAGGGCGGGAATGACGGTTGAAAGGCGTGGGGCGATGCATAGCCGCTTTACGTCCCGTCACGCTTTACGCGAACGTCAGGTCGCGCAACTCTCCGGTAAACAACGATAACCGACCCGGGAGAGAAGCCATGGACGGCGCCGAAGCCCTGACGGCCGCGCGGGACCCGAGCGCCGCGCCCTTCAAGCCCCTGCCCATGAAGGGGGCCGACATCAGTGTCGATCGCCGCGCCGACGGCAGCATCGTCATCACCTCCAACCATCCGCCCGGCGACGGGCCGCGCACCATCAGCCACCTGCTGGCCCAGAAGGCCGCCGAGCATCCCGACCGGCCCTATCTGAAGCAGCGCGAGCCCGGCCACGGTCCCTGGCGCGGCGTCACCTACGGCCAGGCCCAACGGGCGGTCGAGGGGATCAGCCAGTGGCTGCTGGACCAGGGCGTGGGCGCCGACGACAGCGTGATGATCCTGTCGGGCAATTCTATCGAGCACGCCCTGATGACGCTCGGCGCCTACGGGGCCGGCGTGCCCGCCGCCCCGGTCAGCCCGGCCTACAGCCTGATGTCGACCGACCACGGCAAGCTCAAGCACTGTTTCGACAAGGTCGCGCCCAAGGTGGTGTTCGCCCAGTCCGGCGTGATGTTCGAGAAAGCCATCGCCACGCTGCGGGCGATCAAGCCCGACCTGCTGCTGGTCACCGCCGACGGAGCCGGGGAGGGCGCGATCGCTTTCGAGACGGTGGCCGCCACCGAACCAAGGGACGTCGCCGCCAAGCGCGAGACCCTGACGCCTGGGACGGTGGCCAAGTACCTGTTCACCTCCGGCTCGACCGGCCTGCCCAAGGGGGTGCCCCAGACCCACGCCATGATGGCGGGCGTCATCGCCGGCCAGGAAGGGCTGCGCACCGACGAGCCGACAGAAGAGATCCCCAACAGCCTGGAATGGATGCCCTGGAGCCATATCTCGGCCGGCAACATCGGGTTCAACGCGGTGATCTGGGGCGGCGGCACGCTGTGGATCGACGAGGGCAAGCCGCTGCCGGGGATGTTCGAGACCACGATCAAGAACCTCTACGAGGTCTCGCCCGTGGTGTTCGGCTCGGCCCCGATCGCCTTCTCGATGCTGGCCGGGGCGATGGAGAGCGACCCGGTGCTGCGCAAGGCGTTCTTCAAGAACCTCAAATATATGGGCTATGGCGGCGCGACCCTGTCGGACGACGTCTATACCCGCATGCAGGCCCTGGCCGTGGCCGAGACCGGCCACCGCGTGCCGCTGACCACCATGTACGGCGCGACCGAGACCCAAGGGGTGACGGTGGTCCACTGGATCACCGAGCGGGTCGGGCTGGTGGGCCTGCCGCTGCCGGGCATCGCCCTGAAGCTCGCCCCGGCCGGCGCCAAGTTCGAGGTGAGGGTCAAGGGGCCGACGGTGGCCTCGGGCTACCACAAGGATCCCGAGAGGACGGCGGCCGCCTTCGACGAGGAGGGCTTCTACAAGCTGGGCGACGCGGCGCGGTTCGTGGATCCGGAAGACCCATCCAAGGGCCTGGTGTTCGATGGCCGGGTGACCGAGGACTTCAAGCTGGACAGCGGCACCTGGGTCAGCGTCGGCGTGCTGCGCCCGGACCTGGTGGCGGCTTGCAGCCCTTATATCCACGACGCGGTGATCGCCGGGCAGGACAAGCCGTTCGTCGCCGCCATGGTCTGGCCCTCGCCGGCCGGCCTGACCGCCCTGGTGGCCGACCAAGGTCCGGGCACGCCGCTGGAGAAGCTGACCGCGATCCTGCGCGAACGGATCGGGGCGTTCAACGCCGCCGCCGGCGGCAGCTCGCGCCGCGTGGTCCGGGTGACCATCCTGACCGAACCGCCGTCCATCGACGCCGGCGAGATCACCGACAAGGGCTATGTGAACCAGCGCGCGACGCTGGAACGCCGGGCGGCGGTGGTCGAGGGGCTGTACGCGCGGGAGCCGGGCGAGGGCGTGATCGTGATCTGAAGCCGGGGACATGCCCTTGCGGCGTGTCCCCAGATCTTGGCTCCGCACCTCAGGATGGGGACACGCCGCAAGGGCATGTCCCCGGCCGCTACTCCTCCGCCCCCGCCACGAACGCCGGCCAGCTGAGCGCCCCGCGGTCCATCACGATCGTCTTGTCCGAATAGCCCATCCCCATCAGCCCCGCCGGCTTGGCGGGGATGGCCGAGACGCCGCGGGGCCAGCCGTCGCGGATCTCGACGACCGCCACCTCGACCCCGCCGGCCGACCGGGCGGTGAAGCTGAGGGTGACGCCGTTGGGGTCGGGCGCGTGGTAGCTGAGGCTGGTCCACTCGCCGGCCTGGGTGGGCAGGGCGATCGGGCGGCCGTTCAGGCGAGGCTGGTCCAGTTCCAGGCTGGGCCGCAACCGCAGGGTCAGGACCTCGGCGCCGGCCGTGGGCACGGCGCGGACCAGCAGGCGGTCGCCGGACCGGTCGATGGTCAGCACCGGCCGCTCGACCGGCAGGACGGCGGTCGGGGCCATCCACACCGGCTGACGGAACAGCGGCGGATAGGCCTGGCGCACCGGCTTGGCGTCGTTGTCCGATAGCACCACCGTCGACCAGGGGTCCAGGCGCGGCTGGGGCGAGATCCGCCAGGCCGTGCCGGTCGACAGGTCGGCCAGGTGGCTGGCCTCGGCCACGCGCGGCCGATCGGGGCCAGGCTCGGCCAGGCCGGCATAGAGCAGCATCCCCGTCCCGGCCGCCACCGCGACGCCGGCGAACACCGGGGCCCAGCGATAGGCGGCGAAGTCGAAGGCCAGGGGCAGCAGGGCCGGGGCCGCCAGGATGGCGAACACCGCCAGCACCGCCGGCTCCTGCAGGCCGACGCCCGCGAAGGTGAAGGCCCCCCAGGCGCTCAGCTGGGCGACCACGGCGATGGCGACCAGGGCGACGGCCAGGGTCAGCAGCCAGGCCACGCGGCGGTCGCGGGTTCCGCCCACGGCCATGACCAGGGCGGCGACCAGGCTGGCGGCCAGCAGCGGCCAGGCCAGCATCACCGAGGCGCCGGGCGCCACCGCCTGGGCGGTGACCGCCAGGCCCAGCACCACCAGCAGCGCGCCCAGCCAGGCGCCGAACACGCCCACGCCCTTGCCCAGGCTCAGCCAGGCCAGGACGACGATCGCGACGCCCAGCCCCAGGCCGACCTTATCGAAGCCGCCGACCAGGCTGCAGGCCCCGCCGGCCGCCAGGGCCGCGACGCTGATCCAGACCCGGCCCCAGATCCCGGCCAGGCCGCGCGCCTGCAGGGTCAGGACGGTCAGGCACACGCCGATCAGCAGGATCCCGGCCCCGGGCAGCAGCACGTTGAATTGGCCGAGTATCGCATAATAGCGCTGCTGGTCGGCGATCCCGATCAGTCGGCCCGCCAGGTGCAGGGCCAGGATCGCCGCCGCCGCCAGCAGCAGGAAGCCGGCGATCCCGCGCAGGATCTCGATGAAAGTGACCGCCTTGCCGCGCAGGGCGCGAAAGCCGGTGAAGACGATCAACAGGCCAGCGACCGCCAGGATCGCCCAGCCGACATTGACCGGATAGGCGACCACGCCCAGGGCCAGGACGTCGGAATAGATCAGGTCCGGAGACCTGGCCGGCAGGGCGTCGCCCATGGCCAGGGCGCGCACCGTGGGCAGGGCCTGGTCGCCCAGGTTCTGCAGGCTGCCCTGGTTCAGGTGCTCGGGCGTGGCCAGCGGCGTGTGATAGGCCAACTGGTCGTCGATGAAGGCGAAGTTCAGCCCCGGCAGGCCCTTGCGCAGGGCGTGGGTCAGGTCGGTGTCGTTGGGCATGCGCGCATAGACGGCGGCGGCCAGCGAGTTGGCGGTTGGTTGACGGGCGGCGCCGGCGTAGAGGCGGATCAGGTCGCCGCTGTCCGGGCCGGTCTGGAACAGGGCCGCGCGGCCGGCGTCGCCCCGAGCCTCCATGTTGACGACCACGCCGACATGCTCGCGCAACGGATCGCGGCCGAAGAAGGCCTCGGCCCCCAGCAGGCCCGGCTCCTCGCCGTCGGTGAACAGGAAGATCACGTCGCGGGCCGGCTGGGGGCCGGCCTTCAGGGCGCGGGCGATCTCGAGGGCGGCGGCGACGCCGGCCGAGTTGTCGGCCGCGCCGGGCGAATTGTGGACGGTGTCGTAATGGCTCATCACCAGCACGGCGGGCGCGTCGCGGTCGGTCCCCGGCAGGGTGGCGACGATGTTCTGCACCGCGCCGACGGCCACCGAGCGCGGCGATCCCATGGCCGCGTCGCGCACGCCCTCGCCCGGGCGCACCAGCACCTCCAGCCCCAGGCCGTTGACCCGCGAAAGCAGATGGTCGCGAACCCGGACGATCTCGGCCGAGCCGATCGGGTGGGGCTTGCGGCCGATGGCGCGGATGTCGGCCATGGCGCGCGTGGCCGAGAACTGGTCGGCGGGGGCGTTCTCCGGCAGGGGCGGCGGCGTCCGCAGGGCCAGGTTTGCGATCGCCAGGCCCAGCAACAGGCAGATCCAGACGCCGAGCAACCGGACGGTCTTCATGATGCGCCTCCGCAGCGAATCCCCCATCCCTGAGGTTTGGGGCAGGGTGGGACGGTTCGGGATTCGAGGAAAGCTTGGCCGGGCGCGAAAAGGTCGAAACGAAAAGGGCGACCCGGTCGCCCGGATCGCCCTTCGCTGTTATCCGATCTCCGCCCATCCCGACTTTCGTCGGGAGGAGCGGACGTCCTGGACCTTAGAACTTGGCCCGCAGGGTCATGCCATAGGTGCGCGGCGCGCCCAGGAACGCGTCATAGGTGATGGTGTCCAGCGCCGGGTTGTAGGTGGCGTTGGTGGCGCTCAGGCCCGACGAGCCTTGCAGGAAGCCGTTGAAGCCGACCTGCGTGTATTCTTCGTCGAACAGGTTCTGGCCCCACAGCTCGATCGTCCACTTGTCGTCCTGGGTGCCCAGGGCGACGCGGGCGTTGACCAGGGTGTAGTCCTTCTGGACCTTCGGCGGGAACAGATCCGAACCGGTGTTGTAGTCGGACGAGTACTTGGCGCCGACGTTGAAGCGGGCCTTCAGGTTGTCGCCGACCGGACGCTCGTAGGTGAGCGAGCCGGAGGCCGACCATTCCGGCGCCAGCGACATGCGGCTGCCCGGCAGCAGGGCCAGGGCGTTGCCCGGGTCGTTGACGACGGGTTGCTTGCCGTACTGGGTTTTGGCGTAGCTCAGGCCGCTCTGGATCGACAGGCCGCGCACCGGGGTGAACCACAGGAAGTCCAGGTCGGCGCCCTTGGAGGTGACTTCCTTGATCGAGCGCACCGCGAACGAGGTGCCCAGGAAGGTGTTCAGCTGGAAGTTGCTGAATTCCTGATAGAAGCCGGTGATGTTGAACAGCACCGAGCGGTTGAACAGGGTGTTCTTCAGGCCCAGCTCGTAGCTGTCGACGAACTCGGCGGGGAACGAGGTGTCGGCCACCGGAACCACGCCCTGGCCGCCGCTGGGCAGGCCGTTGGACGATTGGGCGCGATCCAGGTTGAAGCCGCCGCCCTTGTAGCCGCGGGCGTACGACGCGTAGCTGAACACCTCCGGCGAGAAGCGGTACGAGGCCTTCAGCGTGCCGCTCCATTCCTTGTCGGTGCGCTCTTGCTTGTAGCCGCGGCCGTTGAACAGCGGGTTGGCCCAGGGCAGGCAGAGGTTGCCGATGATCGTGGGCGCGGCGGCCGCGCCGACGATGCCGGCGATCCGCGCCTGGCCGGCCGGGGAGAGGGCGGTGCCACAGGCCACGCCGCCGTCGCTGGTCGTCTGGTAGGTGTCGACGGTCTTCTCGTCGATTGAGTAGCGCAGGCCCGCGGTGATATCGAACGCGTCGGTCACGTGCCAGGTGTTGTTGGTGAAGCCGGCGATGGTGGTGGCGCGCTGCTGGTAGCGATCGCGCAGACCCTGGCCGCCGACGAAGCTGGTGTTCGGCGCGCGGTTCAGAAGCAGGGCGACGAAGTTGGCGAGACCGGCCGGGTTGGTGGCCGAGCGCGACAGCAGTCGGCCCATATATTGCTCGTAGTCGTTGCCGTAGAGGAAGTTGGCGCGGTTATCGAGCTTTTCGTCGGCCAGGAAGGCGCCGACCAGCCAGTCGAACTTCTCGGTCTGGCCCGCCAGGCGGATTTCCTGGCTGAAGGTGGTGAACTCGGCGTAGTTGGTGCCGTCCTTCACGCGATAGGCCAGGTCGGCCGTGCTGAAGTCCGAGTCCTGGCCGTTGTCGGTACGCCAGTTGCGGATCGCCGAGATCGAGGTGATCTCGCCGAAGTCGGTGTCGATCACGCCTTGCAGCGACACGCCCATGTCCTCGACCGACGACGGCGCGCCGCGGTTCGAATAGGCGACGCGGGCATAGGGATCGGCGGTCGTGGCCAGGGCCGGGCCGCCGTTGACCAGCGCCAGGATGCCGGCGGTCGGGCCGGTGCGGATCTGCACGGCGCCGCAGCAGTTTTCGTCGCGGCGGGTGTAGTCGCCGATCAGCTTGAAGGTGGCCTTGTCGTCCGGAATGAACAGCAGTTGGCCGCGGACGGTGTAGAAGCCCTGGTCGGCGTCCTGGTCGCGGACGCTGGGGCCCTTGCCGGTGACCACGTCGTTATAGCCGTCGCGCTCGCGAGCGGCGACGTACAGGCGGGCGGCCAGGGTTTCGCTGCCGAACAGCGGACCGGTCACCGAAGCGGACAGGCCGTGGGCGTTGAAATTGCCGATCGTCGCCTCGGCCTCGGCGCCGAAGCCGAACTCCGGCTCCTTGGTGACGATGTTGATGACGCCGGCCGAGGTGCTCTTGCCGAACAGGGTGCCTTGCGGACCCTTCAGCACTTCGATGCGCTCCATCTGGCCCAGGTCGCCGAACGACACGCCGTTGCGGGGGCGATAGACGCCGTCGATCACGACGCCGACCGAGCTTTCCAGGCCGGGGTTGTCGCCGACCGTGCCGACGCCGCGAATCCGGGCGGTGGTCGAGGCTTCCGACGTCGTCGAGGTCACGGTCAGGCCGGGGGTCAGGATCGTCAGATCCTTGATGTCCTTGACGCCCGTGTCCTGCAGCAGCTTGGCGCCGACCGCGGTGACCACCACCGGCACGTCCTGCAGGTTCTGCTCGCGCTTCTGGGCGGTGACGACGATGCTGTCGACGGTTTGGATTTCTGTGTCCTGGGCCTGAGCCGTCAGCGGGGTCAGACCGGCGAGCACGACGGCGGACGCCGTGCCGCAAAGCACCTGAGTAAAGCGCATTTCCTACCTCGGTTCGTTTTATGACGTGAGCGCTTGCATCGCCCCCGCCTTTTGATTTGGTCTTAACCCGAACGTTTGTTCGAATTGACACGCAAGGGTTACGGCCCCGCTGAGTGCTCGGCAAGGAAAAACCTTATGGATTAACGGTTCGAGAACGTCTGTTGCGCGGATGCGACAGCGTTCTTTGGCCATCCCCATTGTTCGGCTGCTTCGAAACGGGACCTTGCCGCCGCTTGGGCGCCTTGCGCGGGCGGGCCCGGCGGCTCATGTCGGGACCATGCCGATATCCGCCGCCTACCGCCCCGATCCGATCTTCATGCGCCTGGGTCCGGACTTCGCCGATCCGGTCGCGCCCGCCGACTTCCCAAGGACGATCCTGCGACACCGCAACCATCGCGCGGCCGCGACCGTGGGACTGGAAGGGCTGACCGACGCGGAATGGCTGGCCCACTTCGCGCGTTTCTCGCCCTTGCCGGACAACCAGCCCGGCCCGCTGGCCATGCGCTATCACGGCCATCAGTTCCGCAGCTACAACCCCGACCTGGGCGACGGGCGCGGCTTTCTGTTCGCGCAACTCAGAGAGTCGGCCCCCCGGCAAGGCCAAGGCGGGCGGTTGCTCGACCTGGCCACCAAGGGCTCGGGCCAGACGCCGTGGTCGCGGGCCGGCGACGGGCGGCTGACCCTGAAGGGCGGGGTGCGCGAGATTTTGGCGGCCTCGATGCTGGAAGCCCTGGGCGTTCCCACCTCGCGGGCCTTCTCGCTGGTCGAGACCGGCGAGGACCTGGTGCGCGGCGACGAGCCCAGCCCCACGCGCTCGGCCGTGCTGACCCGGCTGTCGCACAGCCATATCCGGTTCGGCACGTTCCAGCGCCAGGCCTATCTGGAGCGGCCCGACAACATCACCGCCCTGGTCGACCACGCGGTCGAGACCTATTTCCCCGGCGTCGCCGACCAGCCCGACCGGCCCAAGGCGCTGATGGAGCAGGTGGTCGCCGCCAGCGCCCGGCTGCTGGCCCGCTGGATGGCGGCCGGCTTCGTGCACGGGGTGCTCAACACCGACAACATGGTCGTGACCGGCGAAAGCTTCGACTACGGCCCCTGGCGGTTCCTGCCCCGGAACGATCCGAACTTCACCGCCGCCTATTTCGACCATTCGGGCCTCTACAGCTTCGGCCGCCAGCCCGAGACGGTGTTCTGGAACCTGCAACAACTGGCCGGCTGCCTGGCCCAGGTCACGGACGACGTTGGGCTGATCGCCGCCCTCAACACCTTTTCGGACCTCTATCGCGACGCCCTGCGCGCGGCGATTCTGGACCGTCTGGGCCTGAAGAGCCGTTCGGCGCAGGACGACGTGGCCCTGGTCCAGGCCGCGTTCGCGGCCTTGGCGTCAGGCGGCGAATCACTGCGCTGGGAGCCGTTCTTCTTCGACTGGTTCGGCGGCGAGGCGTCGGAAGCGCGCGCCCTGGGCGGCCCGCGCGCCGGGCTCTACGGCCAGGAGGCGTTCTTGGATTTCCGCCGCAAGCTGGCCGGGTTCGAGACCGATCGCCCCGAGCGGCTGGAGAGTCCGGTCTTCGCTCGGCCCGAGCCGGAGGAGATGTTGATCGACGAGGTCGAGGCCCTTTGGGCGCCGATCGCCCAGGCCGACGACTGGACGCCGCTCAACGAAAAGCTGGCCCGAATTGAGGCGGCGCGAGTCGCCTATGCGTTGGGGCTGACATACGAGTGAGACAAATCTGCCGCACGCTGAGCTTTTCCGACGTGGGCCAATGGTCCGCGGGAACAAACGTCAAGCTTCAGTCTTATCTGGGCTGAAGCTCGCCCTCTGAACGAAGTGGCCTGTGGAGAATTTCGCATGCGTTTCTTCCAACCCGTGATGCTGGTCTGCGCGGTGGCCATGTCGTTCATTGGCGCCCTGGGCTTGCCGGGCTGCGCCCGCGCCATCGGCGAATGCCTCAACGACAAGCACGAGATGGCTTGATCCACTTCGGCTAGTTCGGAGCGAACGCGCCACTCGACGCGTATGGTGTCTCGTCACCCTCTTTAAAGCCCGTCATCCCGGGCCTTGCGCCCGGGATCCCTCTGTCCGCCGCAGGTGCGGGAGGGGCGGTTCGCTGGCGAACCGCTTGCGTCTCACAGTTCAGCTGAACCAGGGGGCCCGGGCACAAGGCCCGGGATGACGGCTGAAAAGGAGGGGCGATATCCTGCTAGTTCCCTCTCCCCAGCCACGGCGCGGCGCCCATCCGCTTGGCCAGGAACGCGATCAGCACCTCCACGCGGGCCGGGCGAATCGTGCTGGGCGGGGTGACCAGGTGCAGGGCGATGGGCGGCGGGGCCCAGTCGGTCAGCACCTCTTCCAGCAGGCCTGTCCTGACGTCGTCCCAAGCCAAAAAGTCCGGCTGCATGGCCAGGCCCAGGCCCGCCAGCAGCGACGGCCGCAGGATGTCGGCGTTGTTGACCCGCAGGGGCGAGGGCACGCTGACGGCGTATTGTCCGTGTTCGGCGTGCTGGAACCGCCAGACGTCCTTGGACCGCCCGCCGGTGTAGAACAGGCCGCGATGGGCGGTCAGGTCCTTGGGGTGGCTGGGCCGTCCATGTTTGTCGAAATAGTCCGGCGAACCGACCAGCATCACCCGCACCGGGCACAGGCGCCGGGCCAGCAGGCTGGAGTCCTCCAGGGCCGAGATCCGCAGGGCCAGGTCGAAGCCCTCCTCGACGATGTCGACCAGTTGGTCCGACAGCGACAGCTCGATCGAGACCTCGGGATACAGCGCGCAGAACTCAGGCAGAGCCGCGCCCAGATGGGCGATGCCGAACGACATCGGCGCGGCCACCCGCACCAGGCCGCGCGGCGTGGCAGACTGGGCCGAGGCCTCGGCCTCCAGCGCCTCGCCCTCCGCCAGCAGATGGGCCGCCCGATCCAACGAGGCCCGGCCGGCCTCGGTCAGCGACAGCCGCCGCGACGTGCGATGAAACAGCGCGGCCCCCAGCCGCGTCTCCAGGCGGGTGACGGCCTTGGAGACCGTGGCCTTGGACAGGTTCAGCTGCTCGGCCGCGCGGGCGAACGATCCGGTCTCGGCCACCTTGGCGAACACCGCCCAGGCCTCGAAGTCGGGGAGTTTCATGGGGTGCGTTTCCGAAACGATGAGTTTCGATCATTTCCATTTCGGATCGAGATGCAAGAGGCCATCTTCGCTCCAACAGAGACGGCCACCCGGCCATCTCCCAGGAGATCAAGTCATGATCGATGTTCGCACCTTCGACAGCCTGGGCGGCGCCAACCACGGTTGGCTCGACGCCAAGCATCACTTCTCGTTCGCCGACTATCACGACCCGCGCCGCGTCCATCACGGCGCCTTGCGGGTGTGGAACGACGACACCATCGAGGCCGGCACGGGCTTTCCGCCCCACCCGCACGCCGACATGGAGATCATCACCTATGTCCGCGAGGGCGCGATCACCCACCAGGACAGCCTGGGCAATACGGGCCGCACCGAGGCGGGCGACGTCCAGGTGATGAGCGCCGGCACCGGCATCCGTCACTCGGAGTACAATCAGGAAACCACCGCGACCAAGATCTTCCAGATCTGGATCATCCCGAACAAGCGCGGCGAAGGTCCGGCCTGGGGCGCCAAGCCGTTCCCCAAGGGCGACCGCTCGGGCAAGTTCGTGGCCCTGGCCAGCGGCTTCGAGGGCGATACCGACGCCCTGCCGATCCGCACCGACGCCCGCGTCCTGGGCGCCACGCTCAAGGCCGGTGAAACCACCGAATACGCCATCGGCGCCGACCGCAAGGGCTACCTCGTTCCGTCGACCGGCAAGGTCGAGATCAACGGCGTGGCTTTGAACACCCGCGACGGCGCGGCCATTCAAGACGAGGCGGTCATCCGGGTGACAGCGTTGGAAGACGCCGAACTGGTGCTCGTCGACGCCGCCTAACCGATACCCCCAGGGGACGGGCGCTCGCGCCTGTCCCCACCGCTTTTCAACACCCACAAGGAGGCTGTCATGGCCAAGGTTCTCGTTCTCTACTATTCCGCCTACGGCCACATCGAAACGATGGCCAACGCCGTCGCCGAGGGCGCCCGCGCCGCCGGCGCCACGGTCGACGTCAAGCGCGTGCCCGAACTGGTGCCCGAAGAGGTCGCCAGGAAGTCCTACTACAAGATGGACCAGGCCGCCCCGATCGCCACGATCGCCGATCTCGAAAACTACGACGCCATCATCGTCGGCGTCGGCACCCGCTTTGGCCGGATGGCCTCGCAGATGGCCAACTTCCTGGACCAGGCCGGCGGCCTGTGGGCGCGCGGCGCGCTGAACGGCAAGGTCGGCGCGGCCTTCACCTCGTCGGCCACCCAGCACGGCGGCAACGAGACCACCCTGTTCTCGATCATCACCAACCTGCTGCATTTCGGCATGACCATCGTCGGCCTGCCCTACAGCCACCAGGGCCAGATGACCCTGGAGGAAATCACCGGCGGCGCCCCCTACGGCGCCACCACGATCGCCGGCGGCGACGGCTCGCGTCAGCCCAGCCAGATCGAACTGGACGGCGCCCGCCACCAGGGCGAGATCGTCGCCAAGACCGCCGCCAAGCTGTTCGGCTAAGGCGCAACGGCCCTCCCTCTCCCGTCAGGGCGAGGGAGGGCTTCGCGTTTGGGGCGTCCTTGCCTAAAACGCTCCCATGACCGCCACCGTCCAGCGCCCCCGCGTCATGGGGATCGTCAATGTCACGCCCGACAGCTTCTCGGACGGCGGGCGGTTCCTCGACCCGGCCGCCGCCCTGGACCAGGCGCGGCGGCTGATCGACGAGGGCGCCGACATCCTCGACATCGGCGGCGAAAGCACCCGCCCGGGCGCGACGCCCGTGCCGGCGGACGAGGAGATCGCCCGGGTCGTCCCGCTGATCGAGGCCATCCGCGCCGCCAGCGACGTCGCCATTTCCATCGACACCATGAAGCCCGCCGTGGCCCGCGCCGCCGTCGCCGCCGGGGCCACGATCTGGAACGACGTCGCCGCCCTCCGCCACGCCCCGGATGCCCCCGAGGTGGCCGCCGAACTGGGCTGCGAGGTGGTGCTGATGCACATGCTGGGCGAGCCGGGCACGATGCAGGACGCCCCGCGCTATGACGACGTGGTCGCCGAGGTCGAGGCCTTCCTGCTGGCCCGCGCCTTCACCGCCATGGCGGCCGGCGTCGAGCGCGAGAAGATCTGGCTGGATCCGGGCATCGGCTTCGGCAAGACCCCCGCCCACAACCTGGCCCTGCTGGCCGCCCTGCCGCGCCTTGTGGCCCTGGGCTATCCGATCCTGCTGGGCGCCAGCCGCAAGCGCTTCATCGCGGCGCTGGATCCGTTGGGGGCCGAGCCCGAGGCGCGGCTCGGCGGCTCCCTGGCGGTTCACCTCTATGGCGCGTCGGCCGGCGTGGCGGCGGTGCGGGTGCACGACGTGCGGGAGACGGCGCAAGCGCTGGCGGTGTGGGGGGCGATCGGGGCGGGGGGGTAGGCAGGTTACGACCCATTGCGGACCTCGGCGCAAAGAATATCATCGCCCTATGAGCGAGCTTCGCATTTCTCTTCCAAGTCCCTGCAGCGAGAATTGGGATGAGATGGAGCCAGCAGGCCGCAACCGTTTTTGCGCCGCCTGTTCGGAGACGATTCACGATCTTGCTGAGCTGACAGCGCAAGAAGCGGAGGCGCTTCTGCGAAAGCCTGGAAAACACTGCGTCCGAGCACAGGTTGGGCTTGATGGCGCCCTGGCCCTGAGGCCGAGCCACTTAGGCCACTCGCAGAAAATGATAGTGGTGGTGGGCGCCTCAATCAGTCTGCTCGCCTCCGCCTGCGCTACCTTGCCGAAGGTCGCATCTCCCACTGGGGTCATCGCTGGAAAAGTAGATCCTTGGAGTTACGTGCAATCCGTCGAGGCCATTGGCGACAATGGCCGCACGTACAACGCGATAGTCCGGCCGGACGGTAGTTACCGCTTCAAAAGGCTTCCCTACGGAACATACTCACTGAAATTCACAGATCTTTGCGGAGTCTCGGACGATGCGCGGGTAGTTCTCCGTGAAAGTGCGCTCTCCCTTGCAGAGCCGTCGCGTTCGACGGACTGTATCGTAGTTGGCATGGCAAAGTTTGAGGATGATCGCGGCTAGCTCGCTGGGGCTAATGTCCGCTTGCCACCCTTCGCGGACCTCTAAAGCGTCCGCTTTGGCGCAAGCCAGCATCCATCCCGGATGCGGCCACGCCTTGAACCCTTGGTGGATCGGAGCTCTGGCGTCTGACCGAGTCAAGGACGACGCGGAGCGTCGCCGCGACGCGGCCGCCAGGCGGTCCTTGACTCGGTCAGACGCCAGAGCAAGCTCGCCTCCAAGGTTTTAAGGCGCGGCCTCGCCGTGGCGCCCCTTTCGGGACCCGGTCACTCGTCCGACGCGTTGGGTTGGCGAGTTGTCGGAGTTTCGAATGCCATCGCGTCGCCACAGCCTTCTCGTCCTGACCCTCTTGGGCCTCGCCGCCTGCGATAACCCCGGCGCCAGCCCGCCTCAGGCGCCGATCCCAGATCCGGCGCCGACCGTCTCCAAGACCGCCGCCACGCCCCCGCCGCCCGTCCCGGCCGACCCCGACGCCAACGCCGCCCCGGCCGCCTTCCAAGGCGAGTGGAACATCGACCTCGCCGCCTGTGGCAGCGCCGCCAACGAGTCCCGCCTGGTGATCCAGCCGCGCCGCATCCGGTTCCTCGAGAGCAGCGGCCCCATCGACGCCGTGACCGCCGCCGGCCCCCGCGAGGCGACGTTCAAGGTCACCCTCTCGGCCGAGGGCGAGACCGTCGTTCGCGACTACCGCTTCCGCCTGTCGCCCGACGGCCGCACCCTGACCGACCTGGCCGTCGCCTTCGACCGGAAGCGGTGTCCGGCCTAGACCCTCGCCAGCCCCGGTCGCTCCGGCAGGGTCTCCGGCGTTCGCACATCCCACGCCAGGCCCAGGCGCTCCAGCAGGCGGATGAACACGAACCCCCAATCCGCCTGTCCCGGATAAAGCCCCAGCTTGGCCGAGCCGGGCCAGGCGTGGTGGTTGTTGTGCCAGGCCTCGCCCATGGTCGGGATCGCCGCCCAGGGCACGTCGTGGGCCTGGATGCCCGAGGCCTCGACCAGCCAGTGCTGCGGCCCGGTGCGATGCGCCAGCCGCCCGACGAACCAGTGGCCGGTCACCGACACACAGACCCGCGCGCAAACGCCCCACAGCAGCCACGACCAGCCGCCCAAGGCGAACAGCGCCACGGCGACCGGCAACTGCTGCAGCATCCAGGTGCGCTCCAGGAAGCGGTAGAACCGGTCGCCGGCGATCCGGGCAGGAATCTCGACGCGCGGCGGCGAGGCCAGCGCCAGCCGGCCGTGCAGGTTCCAGGCATAGTCGGTCCAGAACCCGGCGCGATTGGACAGATAGGGATGGCAGTCGGGCTGGCGCTGGCCCCAATCACGCAGGTCGTGGCTCTGGATCATCGCCAGCGGCCCGCTCATGCCCACCAGCGTGCCGGCGTACATCATCAGGTGATCCAGCCACAGCGGGCTCTGGAAGCTGCCGTGGATCAGCCGCCGGTGGAAGCCGACCGAGTGGCCGACCAGCAGGGTCGCGCCGGTCAGGACGACGAACACGGCCAAGCCGCTCCAGCTGAAGAACATCGGCGCGGCCAGGGCTCCGGCCAGCATCACCCCCTGCCAGATCGACGTCGCCGGCGCCCAGACCACGCTGCCGGTCACGGCGTCGTCGGTCGGGGAGGGAGCGATGGAGTGGACCGCGTAGGGATCGTCATGCGCGGGGTGGACGGTCATTGGGCGACCCCCTCGTTACGATAGGCGCTCCTGGCCATGATCCAGCCGACAACCGCCCCGATGGCGGCCAAGGGGCCGGTGACCAGCAGGACGCCAAACCATTCTCCGCCCTCGGGGGCGCCGCTCTTCAGCGTGAAGAAGCCTCCCACCACCAGGAAGACCAATGCCGCGCCCGCCGCGGAGGAGACGGGCCGCGAACGCAGACCAAGTCGGTGCAGCACCCACCAGACTGGACCGCCGACCAGGGCGATGCCGATGAACCAGATCGGCGTGGCGAAGACCAGGCTCATGAGACCGATCCAGAAGGCGAGGGCGGCTCCGCCCGTCACGACCATCGCGACGACTGTGAGGACCGCGACCAGCAGGCCGCCGTACGCGGCTCCGGTCAGCATGGCGAACAACACGCGATCGGGTCGAAGCGGGGCAGTGGGGCGGAGGATCAAGAGGCAAGCCATGGTCGCCGCGTCTCCCTATATTAAGATAAGTTATTCCTTAAATACCTCATCACCTATTTGCAAGCGGTTAGCGAAGCGCTTAAATACCCTCACATGCAACGTGTGTTCGAAGCCCTCTCCTCGACGGTCCGCCGGAAGATCCTGGCCTATCTCGCCCATGCGGAATTAACGGCGGGGGACATCGCCTCGCGGTTTTCGATCTCCAAGCCGGCGGTGTCGCAGCACCTGACGATCCTGGAGGCGGCCGGCCTGGTGCGCAGCGAGAAGCGCGGCCAGTTCGTGCACTACAGCCTGGTGCGCGACAGCCTGGTCAACACGTTGAACGACTTCGTGCAGGAGGTCTGCCCGGTGTCCAAGCCGCTGAAGGCCGAGAGCTCGCGCCTCAAGGACGATCGCGACGCCTAACCCCCCGGCAGGGCGTCCATCAGGTGGCACGACTTGCCGGCCGTGAGGTTCTCCAGGCCGATGACGTCCAGGGCGTGGCCGTCCTCGCCTTCGATCTCGGCGTATTCGCCGAACACCTCGACATAGACCGGCGCCTTCAGGGTCTTGAGGCGCTCGCGCAGCTGGGCCACGGGCTTTTCGGGCTCGGCCGCGCGATCGCGCAGGACGTAGCGGTTCTGGGCCAGGTCGCAGCGGGTCAGCACCACCTGGTCGTCGCGGACGTCCAGCGTGCCGATGAACAGGTCCTGGGCCAGGACGGGCGTCGCGGTCGCCATCGCGGCGAGGGCGCATAGCGCCGCGAGGGTCAGGTTACGGCGCGGCATTTTCGATCATCTCGAAGGTGTAGCTGCAGCCCGCCAGCGTCTTGCCCGGGTGGGAGGTGACGGTGGAGACGTTGAGGGTGACGTGGGTCTTGAAGGTGAAGCCGCCGGCCTCGCCCTTGTCGGTCGTGGTCTTGATCTCGCGCGCGCCGAGGAACTTGCCGGGCAGGTCGATCGCCGGCTGGATCTCCAGCTCGCGGGCCAGGGGACGCGGATCGGCCTCGTCGAGCACGGCCATCGGGCCGGAGCTGTTGAAGACGATGTGGCGGGTCTGGCGTCCGAACACCGTGATCGGCGCCTTCAGCGCATAGGCCCGCAGCAGGAAATTGGCCGATTTTTCCTCGGTCAGGCCCAGGGCGGCCCGCGCCTTGGGCGCCTCGTCGCTGACCAGCCAGAAGGCCAGGGCGTTGTAGGTGGGCACGTCATAGGTCCGGCATTCGATCAGCTTGGCCAGGTCGATGGTCGCCGGATCGATATCGGCCTCGTCAGCCCAGGCCGCGGCCGGCGCGAGACAGGCCGCGCCGATCAGCGCGATGCACAGCGATCGTCTCATGCGGGACCCCGACCAACGCAACTGACAGGGAAGACGTGTACCTCGCGGTGAAGGTTCCGGAAAAGGCTCCATTTCGCGTGTATCCCCGCTCGCGGCAAAATGAAGGTGAGCGATTTCAAGCCTCTACACGAAAACGCACGTTTCCGATCCTTGGGCTTCCAGCAGGCCGCATAATGCTTGCACCTGGAAGCACGGGGAGGGGCGTCGGCCGGCGACCTGACGAGCTTTCGGGGGTGGACGAGCGGGAAGGCTTGTCCGCCGTGCTCTCACAAGGAGCGCCCTGGGTTGGTTCGGAGCAGGTTCGCCTCAGTCGCGACGAAGCTTCGGCGCCCGAGGTAGGCGGATCAGGCCAGCAGGCATGCGGGGGTTACGCATGCGGTCCGGGACTGGGGTTCGTCGCCCTGGCCCGCCCGTCGGGGGCGAATGAGACCGGCTAAGTGATAAAACCACTGCCTACCGGATGCTCTCGAATAACGGCTCCACGCGAAGCGCCTGACTTCGTCGAAACGGTACTTAAAACTGCAAAACCTCCGGGCGAGGCCCGGGCGCTTCGCACCCTCCCCATCAGCTCAGCGGGCTTCCGCGTGAGACTGCCAAGCCATGTCCGCCAAAACGCGCTCAGTGCGAGATCGTGATGCTCACGGTGGGGATGGCCGCCATCCAGGCCGCGCCCCAGGCCCAGGCGTGGTCCACCAACTGATGGATGTCGATCACGCCGCGCGCCGTGGCGATCATGCCGCCCCAGACCACGGCGTTCAGCAGCGCCATGGCCGTCACGGCCCAGCGCAGGCGGGTCAGGGCGGCGCGGGCGCGCTTCTGGGCGGGAAGGACGCGGGCTTCGAACGGGCGGCCGAGGGCGAGCGTGTCGAGTGCGAGGGTCATGAACGATCTCCAGGAACCGTTCCCGTCGCGCCGAAGCGCGCGCGGGGAATCAGCTGTCGCATTAGGCTTCCCACGCCGGGCGTTCTGACTGACTGTGACAGGACGCCCCTGCGACAGCCTGTCCCTCCCGGAGCTACATGACCGACGCCATCGTTCTGGACCAGGTGCGCAAGGCCTATGACGGCGCGAGCGTTCTCCAGCCCACCAGCCTTTCCATCACGCAAGGCCAGTTCGTGGCCCTGGTCGGCGGGTCGGGCGCGGGCAAGACCACCCTGCTCAAGACCATCAACGGCTTGGTCGAAACCGACGGCGGCCGGGTGCTGATCGATGGGGCGGCGACCGCCGACCTGGACGGCCCGACCCTGCGCCGGCGCATCGGCTACGTGTTCCAGGAGGTGGGCCTGTTCCCGCACCTGAGCGTGGCCGAGAACATCGCCATCGTCCCGACCCTGCTGGGCTGGGACGCCGCCGCCATCGCCGCGCGCACCGCCGAACTGCTGGACCTGGTCGCCCTGCCCCGAGAGGTGGCGACGCGCCGCCCCGCCGCCCTGTCCGGCGGCCAGCGCCAGCGGGTGGGCGTGGCCCGGGCCCTGGCGGCCAGGCCGTCGATCCTGCTGATGGACGAGCCGTTCGGGGCGCTGGACTCGGTGACCCGCGTCGCGCTGGCCGACGATGTGCGCCGCCTGCACGACCAGCTGTCCCTGACCACCGTGATGGTCACCCACGACATCGCCGAGGCCGTGCTGCTGGCCGACCGGATCGTGGTGATGAGCGACGGCAAGGTCATCGCCGATGCCGCGCCGCGCGCCCTGCTGGCCGGTCATCCCGATCCGGCGGTCGAGGCCCTGATGCAGGCGCCGCGCCGCCAGGCCGCCCGGATGCGGGAGATCGCCGGTGAATAGCGGCTTGCTCTCCCTCCTGCCTGAACGCCTGGCCTGGCACGTGGCCCTGTCGGCGGCGGCCCTGGCCCTTGGCCTGCTGATCGCCCTGCCGCTGGGCGTGCTGGCCGCCCGCAGTCCGCGCCTGCGCTGGCCGGCCCTGGCCCTGGCCGGACTGGTGCAGACCATACCCAGCCTGGCCCTGCTGGCCCTGTTCTATCCGCTGCTGCTGCTGCTCTCGAACCTGGCCAAGGGCGCGTTCGGCCACGGCTTCTCGGCCCTGGGTTTCCTGCCGTCCCTGCTGGCCCTGACCCTCTATTCGATGCTGCCGATCCTGCGAAACACCGTGGCCGGCCTGACCGGCGTCGACCCGGCGGTGGTCGAGGCGGCGCGCGGCGTGGGCATGACCGATCGCCAGCGGCTGTGGCGCGTCGAGCTGCCCTTGGCTGCCCCGGTGATCATGGCCGGAGTGCGCACGGCGGCGGTGTGGACCATCGGGGCGGCGACGCTGTCGACCCCGGTCGGCCAGACCTCGCTGGGCGACTACATCTTCTCGGGGCTGCAGACCGAGAACTGGGCCATGGTGCTGACCGGCTGCATCGCCTCCGCCGTCCTGGCCCTGGTCGTGGACCAATTGCTGGGCCTGGTCGAGCGCGGCGCCGAGCGGCGCGACCGGCGGCTGTGGGGCGCGGGCCTGGCGGGGCTGGCCGTCGGCCTGGCGGTCGCGATCGCGCCCCTGGCCGCCGACCTGGCGCCGCGTCCCAGCCGCTATGTGATCGGGGCCAAGAACTTCTCCGAGCAGTACATCCTGGCCGAGCTGATGGCCGAGCGGCTGGAAGGGCAGGGGGCCAGCGTCACCCGCAAGATCAACCTGGGCTCGGCGGTCGCCTACCGGGCCTTGGCGGCCGGCGAGATCGACGCCTATGTCGACTATTCCGGCACGCTGTGGGCCAACGTGCTGGGCCGCGAGGACAACCCCGGCCGCGCCGCCGTGCTGGACGGCCTGCGCACGGAGCTGAAGCGCCGCGACGGCGTGGTGCTGCTGGCCCCGCTGGGCTTCGAGAACGCCTACGCCCTGGCCATGCGCCGCGACCGGGCCGAGGCGCTGGGGATCAGGACGCTGGCCGACCTGGCCGCCAAGGCGCCGCGACTGACCCTGGGCGGCGACCTGGAGTTCTTCTCGCGTCCCGAATGGACCAGCGTCGAGACGACCTACGGCCTGCGCTTCAAGGCCAGGCGGCAGTTCCAGCCCACCTTCATGTATCGCGCCCTGGGCTCGGGCGAGGCCGACGTGATCTCGGCCTTCTCCAGCGACGGCCGCATCGCCGCCGACGATCTGGTGGTCCTGGCCGACCCCAGGGGCGCGCTGCCGCCCTATGACGCGGTGCTGCTGATCGCGCCGGGCCGGGCGGAGGATCGCCGCCTGCGAGAGGCCTTGGCGGGGTTGGACGGGGCGATCAGCGTGGAGGCCATGCAGAAGGCCAATTACGCGGTGGACCGGGATGCGGGAAAGGTCTCGCCGACCGAGGCGGCGAGGGCGCTGGCGGCGGGGTTGAAGCGGTAGGACGGAGGCGGGGACACACACTCACGCCACGGCCTCGCCAGATCGATCAAGGGGGTGAAATTGAGTGTGTGTCCCCATCTGCGCGCTCGGCCTCGGGCCTCAATCCTCGTCCAGCGACACCGGGATCGTCAGCCCGCGCTTGACCACGCCCAGCGCCACGTTCGTCGTGAACTTGCGCACATTGGGGTTCTCGGTCGCCAGGCGCGCCATCAAGCCGTCGTAGGTCTCGGTGTCCGGCGCCGTGACCACCAGGATGAAGTCCGCCTCGCCGGTGACGTAGAAGGCCTGCTGCACATGCTCCTGGCCCGCCAGCCAGGTCCGCAGTTGGGTCAGCAGTTCGGGCCGGTCGCGCTCCACCTCCAGCGAGACGATGAAGAAGGTCGGACGGCCCACCTTGCGCGGTTCGAGGATGGCGGTCTGGCGGACGATGACGCCGGCCTCCTTCAGCTTGCGCAGACGGCGTTGCACGGCCGAGGGCGACAGGGCCACGCGCTGGGCCAGGTCTTCCGACGTGCGTCCCGCGTCCTCCTGCACCAGGTTCAGCAGCTGGCGATCGAAGCGGTCGAGTTTCATGGGGCCGAGCCTACGCCAAATCCACGCGACGGAACGCCGAATTTCCGCGTTCTGAAGGCGCTCTTCGCCGCCAAACGACAGGCCGGCGCGGCTACACGTCACGGCGTCGTTTCACGCCGTGAAGAGGTCGCTCCCTTGCTAGATCACCTGGAAATCCGCACCCGTCGCCTGGACGACTGCGTGGCCTTCTATCGGCGGGTCCTGGAGCCCACCGGTTATCGCCTGGTCGTGGACGGTCCCAAGAAGGGCTTTGGCTCCAACGGCGGCCGGCTCGACTTCTGGATCGCCCCGGGCGAGCCGTCGATCGACGTGCACTACGCCTTCCTGGCCGCCGACCGCGCCGCCGTCGACCGCGCCTACGGCCGGTCCGGCGAGCACGGCGGCGTGCAGGAGCGTGCTCCGGCCGTGCTGCCCCAGATCCATCCGCACTACTACGCCGGCTTCGCCCACGATCCGGACGGCCGGCTGATCGAGTTCGTCAGCCATGTTCCGGTCTGAGGCGCGGGGCCGGCGTCATAATCCGCATACGTCCTAAACACCGCCGTTCGACCACTTCCGGCTTGCGACGGTCTTGCGACGGTGCATTTTGGCGGCATGCGTAGCTTGCCCAACCTTGTCGCCGCCGCCGCGTCGGTCGTCCTGTTTTCCGCCGCCGGTTCGGCCCTGGCCGTCCCGGCGGAAGCGCGCCCCCTTCAGGCGCCTAGGCCCAAGCTGGTGGTGGTGATCTCGATCGACCAGTTCAGCGCCAGCCTGTTCGAACAGTACCGTCCCGCGTTCCGCGGCGGCCTGGGCCGGCTGGCCGAACAGGGGACAGTCTATCCCAGCGGCTACCAGTCGCATGGCATGACCGAGACCTGCCCGGGCCACTCCACCCTGCTGACCGGCAAGCATCCCAACAAGACCGGCATCGTCGCCAACGACTGGTACGAAAAGGCCACGGGCAAGAAGACCTACTGCCTGGACGATCCGTCGATCACCCTGGCCAACGATCCGACCGGCGGCGGTCGCCTGGCCAGCCCCAAGCTGCTGATGGCCACGACCTTTGGCGACTGGCTCAAGGCCGTTTCGCCGGCCAGCAAGGTCTATGCGGTGTCGGGCAAGGACCGCGGCGCGATCAACATGGCCGGCCACCAGGGCGACGGCGTCTTCTGGCTGGAGACGCGGTTCGGCATGACCACCTGGGTCGCGCCGGGCGAGGACGCCAAGACCAAGCTGGCGCCGATGGCCGCGTTCAACGAAAAGCTCGTCGCGGACCAGAAGAAGAAGCCGTTCGTCTGGACCTATGCCGACAAGCGCTGCAAGGCGCTGGAAGGCGACTTCGTCACCGGCGGCCGCGCCTGGAGGGCTGGCCTGCCGCTGCCTGCGCCCAAGGACGAGGCTGGGGTCACCACCGACCTGTCGGTCAGTCCCTACACCGACCGCGTGACCCTGGAGGCCGCCGAGGCCCTGCGCGAGCGGTTCAAGCTGGGCGACGGCGAGGCGACCGACGTCCTGACCATCAGCCTGTCGGCCACCGACTTCATCGGCCACCGCTACGGCTCCAAGGGGCCGGAGATGTGCGACCACTTGATGCGCCTGGACGATCGGCTGGGCGCGTTCCTGGACAGCCTGGACAAGGTCAAGGGGCCGGTGCTGGTCGTGCTGTCGGCCGACCACGGCGGTTCGGACTTCCCCGAGCGCCTGACGCAGCAGGGCTACGACGCCGGCCGCGTGCCGTCGGTTCCGTGGATGCAGGCGCTGAACGCCGAGGTGAAGGGCCAGCTCGGGTTGGACTACGACCCCCTGATCCAGGCCGGCGGCATCGAGTCGCTGTACGTGGTCGGCCCTGACGGCAAGGCCGCGCCGGCCGTCGCTCAGGCCCGCGTCACCGCCGCGACCCTGGCCATCCTGGCCAAGCGGCCGGAGGTGTTCGAGGCCTACGACGCCAACACCCTGTTCACCGCCGCGCCGCCGCCCAAGGGCACGCCGCCCGACGAGATCAGCGTCGCCGAACGCATGCGCCGCAACGCCTATCCAGGCCGGGTGGGCGACATCCTGGTGGCCTTCAAGCCCTACCAGACCCTGGCCGCGGCTGGCCTGACCTATGTGGCCAGCCATGGTAGCCCGTGGGATTACGACCGCCGGGTGCCGATCCTGTTCTGGTGGAAGGGCGGCCCGGCCCGCGAGCGGGTGCTGCCGATCGAGACGGTCGATATCGCCCCGACCATCGCCGGCGTCACCGGCGTGCCGGTTCCCGCCGACGCCGACGGCCGCTGCCTGCCGCTGGGGGCGGGGCCGAGCTGCTAGGCCCCGTTGCTCGCCCGGACTCGCGCGCCCTCTCCCGACGAGGTTAGGGTGAGGCCAATCCTGGGAGGCTCCATGTCACGACGGCTGATCGCGCTCACCGCCCTCGCGCTCCTGACGACCACCGTCGCCCATGCCCGGCCGACCCAGGCCCAGCTCGACCGTCTCGCCGCGACGCTGGACGTCCGTTACCAGGTTCTCGACAACCGCCCCGGAGCCGCCGCCTGCGCGCCGGCCCCGGGCTGCCACCTGGCCGACCTGACCCTGACCGCGCCGGAGACTCCCGCCGCCGGCTGGTCGCTGTATTTCAGCAGCGTGGTGCGGGTCCTGCGCGCCGACGGCGAGGCCTTCACGATCAGCCACATCAACGGCGACCTCTATCGCCTGACGCCGACGTCGGCCTTCGCCGGCTTCGCGCCGGGACGGCCCGTGCGGATTCCCCTGAAGCTGGAAGGCCACGAGCTGTCCGAGCTCTATCCGATGCCCAACCACTATGTCGCGGCCGAGGGCCTGGCGGCGCGGACCATCGCCAGCACGCGGCCGGTGGTGGATCCCGAGACCGGCCTGGAAAGCCTGCCGTTCGTGGCGCCGTTCACCGACGAGGCCCGGCTGGCGGGCGGCTCGACCACCGACGCGACGGTCTGGGCCACCTCGGCGCGGATCTACGCGGCCAACGCCGCCGCCGGGACGGTCGCTCAACCGGTTCCCCGCGCCGCCGTCCTGCCGACGCCGCTGCGGATGAAACTGGACCCGGGCGGAGCGGAGCTGGACCTGGCGCGGGGCTTGAAGGTGTCGGTCAGCGGCGTTCCGCGCGCGGCCCTGGTCGCCGCCCTGGCGCATCTGGCCAAGGCCGGGGCGAGCGAGGCGGCCGGCGGCGTTCCGTTGCGGATCAGGGTGACCCCGGCCGAGACGCTGGCGCTGGGCGGCTATCAGCTGACGATCAAAACCGGCGCGATCGAGATCCTGGCGTCCGATCCCGAAGGCGCGGCCAACGGCCTGGCCTCATTGGCCCAACTGGTGGACGCCCGGCGCACGGTCCCGCTGCTGACCATCGACGACGCTCCGCGCTTCGACTTCCGAGGCCTGCACCTCGATGTGGCCCGCAACTTCCATTCCAAGGCGCAGGTCCTGGCTGTCCTCGACCAGATGGCCGCCTACAAGCTGAACCGGCTGCATCTGCACCTGGCGGACGATGAGGGCTGGCGGGTCGAGATCGCCGATCTGCCCGAGCTGACCGACATCGGCGCCCGTCGCTGCCACGACCTGACCGAGCGGACCTGCGTGCTGCCGCAACTGGGCTCCGGACCGGACCCATCGACCCCCGTCAACGGCTTCTATTCCCGCGCCGACTACATCGAGATCGTCCGCGCCGCCCAGGCGCGCCACATCCAGGTGATCCCGTCGTTCGACATGCCGGGCCATTCCCGGGCGGCGATCAAGGCGATGGAGGCCCGCGCCGCCCGCCTGCGCGCCGAGGGCAAGCCGCAGGCCGAGGCCGGCCGCTACCTGCTGAGCGAGGCGGCCAACACGTCCGTCTACCGCAGCATCCAGCACTACACCGACAACACCATCAATGTGTGCCTGGACAGCGCCTACGCCTTCCTCGGCAAGGTGGTGGACGAGATGGCCGCCCTGCACGCGGCCGCCGGCCAGCCGCTGACCCGCTACCATATCGGCGCCGACGAGACGCCCGGCGCCTGGGGCGCCTCGCCGGCCTGCGCCGCCTACGAGGCCCGGACGGGGATCAAGGCGGCCGACCTGGGCGGCCACTTCATCGAGAAGGTCTCGGCCATGCTGGCGACCAAGGGTCTGGTCGTGGCCGGCTGGAGCGACGGCATGAGCCACGCCAAGGCCGACCGCATGCCGGCCAAGGTCCAGTCCAACAACTGGGGCGCGCTGGGCGGCGAGGGGCCGGCCAGCGCCCACATCCAGGCCAACCAGGGCTGGGAGGTGGTGATCTCGACCCCGGAGGTCATGTACTTCGATAGCCCCCAGGCCGCCGACCCCAAGGAGCGCGGCTACGACTGGCCCTCGCGCGCCACCGACACCCGCAAGGTGTTCGACTTCATGCCCGAGAACCTGCCGGCCCATGCCGAGCTGTGGGCGGATCTCCACGGCCGGCCCCAGACCTCGAGGGACGACCATCCGCTGGAGCCGGGCGTGCGCTTCGCGGGCCTGCAGGGCCAGCTATGGAGCGAGACGATCCGTTCGGACGCCCAGGTCGACTACATGCTGTATCCGCGGGTGCTGGCCCTGGCCGAGCGGGCCTGGCACGGCGCGAACTGGGAGACGCCCTACACGCCGGGCAAGGGCTACGGCCCCGCCACCGGAGCCTTCACCGCCCAGATGCGAGCCCGACGCGACGCCGACTGGATCGCGTTCGCCAACCTGCTGGGCGGCCGAGAACTGGCCCGGCTGGACGCGTCCGGCGTGGCCTACCGGGTTCCCACGGTCGGGGCGGTGATCGAGAACGGCCAGTTGAAGGCCAATGTCGAACTCCCCGGTCTGCCCATCGAATACCGCGTCGAAGGCGGCGCCTGGAGATCCTATGCCGAGGGCGCGCCCGTCGCCGGCAAGGTCGAGGTTCGGGCGCGTTCGGCCGACGGCCGTCGGGCCGGGCGGAGCCTGGTCGTCCAGTAAGGGCGCCCCTCGGGGTCGGCGCGGATCAGGTCGAATCCCGACCTCGGGCGCAGGGGACTTCACCCCCTTTTCTCGGGTCTTCGCCTGAGACGCTCGGCCAAGTTTTCCAACCTATCGAGCGGCTTCGGGCGCGTCGCGGCGCCGCAATCCTGATCATGGCGCTGCACAAAAAGCATGGCGGGCGCCGTGCAATGGTGCAGGCGGAGCCTTGAAGACCCTCGTTACGATCCCGTGACGGCAGGGCCTATTGCAGAAATTTCACGTTCGGCGAACTGTCGCAATCGCGGCAATCGCCGTGAGTTGCGTCTGTATTCGAGTCTCACAACAAGAACACGCGTACCCGGGAAACGTCACGGAGGAGAAAGCAAACGCGCGCATTAAGCGCCACGAGGGGGTACATATGAATAATCGCTCGCGGAATATCCTGCTTGCAGGAATTTCGACCGTCAGCCTGTTCTTTGCGTATGGCGCGAATGCCTATGCCGCTGACGTACCCGATGCGACGCCTGACACGGCCGCGGAACTCGACACGCTGATTGTGACGGCGCGCGGCAAGCCCCGCACGGTCCTGGACTCGGCCGTTCCGGTCGACTCGTTCAGCGAAGCGGATCTGAAGGCCTCGACCTTCACCGACACCAACGACATCCTCAAGACCCTGGTCCCGTCCTACACCCTGGCCCGCGAGCCGATCTCGGACGGCGCGACCTTTATCCGCCCCGCTTCGTTGCGCGGCCTGCCCACCGACAAGACGCTGTTCATGGTCAACAGCAAGCGCCGCCACCGCTCGGCCCTGGTCAGCATCGGCGGCACCGGCGCCCAGGCGCCCGACGCCGCGACGATTCCCGCCTCGGCCCTGAAAAACGTCGTGGTCACCCGCGACGGCGCCGGCGCGCAATATGGCTCTGACGCCATCGCCGGCGTCATCGACTTCCAGCTGAAGGACAGCCCCAGCGGCGGTTCGCTGACCGCCCAGTACGGCCAGTTCTATCTGGGCGACGGCGAGGACGTGCTGGTCACCGGCAACCTGGGCCTGCCGATCGGCGACCGCGGCTTCGTCAACGGCACCTTCGAATACACCAGCCAGAACCAGGTCAACCGCGGCAAGCAATACTGCAACGTCGGCATTCCGAACCAGTCGGCCGGCTTCTGCGTGTCGCAATATGCGGCCACGAACCCTGCCTATGGCGCGCTGATCCACGATTACGTCCAGAAGTGGGGCCAGCCCGACGCCGAGGCGACCCGCGCCGTGATCAACGCCGGCTACGAGTTCTCCGAAGCCGTCACCGCCTACGCGTTCGGCAACTATTCGGACAGCACCGCGGTCGAATACTTCAACTACCGCCCGCCGGTCAGCAACGCCGTCAACGCCACGCCGATCCGCCGCGCCGACGGCAGCCTGTTCCAGTTCTCGTCGATCTTCCCGGCCGGCTTCACGCCGATGTTCGGCGGCGACATCACCGACTACAGTCTGACGGGCGGCCTGAAGGGCAAGTTCTCCAGCGGCCTGACCTACGACATCAGCGGCCGCTACGGGAACGACAAGCTGTCCTACACCCTGTGGGACACCGTGAACCCGTCGATGGGTCCGGACTCGCCCAAGGAGTTCTATGTCGGCTCGCTGATCTCGACGGAAACGGCCGCCAACGCCGACTTCGCCTATGACTGGGGCGTGGGTGGTTTCCACACGCCGGTGACCATCAACTTCGGCGCCGAATATCGCAAGGAAGGCTACGAGATCGAGGCGGGCGACGTGCCCTCCTATGTGGCCGGCACCTGGGCCGTGCCCGACCCGTTCGACTTCTGTACGGCCGCCCATACCCCGACCGCGACCGGCGCGGCCCTGCCGGTTACGGCCGGTCTGAACTGCGCCAACTATCTGTCGGACGCGACCGACGGCTTCGCCGGCATCGACCCGGCCTACAACGCCCTGGCCGTCGGCTCGAACGGCGCCCCGGGTTCGCCGCCGGACTATTCGGGCAAGCTGACCCGCGACTCCTACGCCGCCTACGTCGAAACCTCGGCCAACATCACCGAGGCCTGGTTCCTGGACCTGGCCTTGCGCGGTGAGGATTTCTCCGACTTCGGCAGCACGGTGAACGGCAAGGTCGCCTCGCAGTACCAGCTCACCGAAGCGTTCGGCATCCGGGGCTCGGTGGGCACCGGCTTCCGCGCGCCGACCCCGGGCCAGCTGTTCACGACCAACGTCTCCACGCGGGTCGAGAACGGCGCGATCATCGCCTCGGGCCTGTTCCCGGCCACCAACCCGGTGGCCCAGTTCATGGGCGCCAAGGAGCTGAAGCCCGAGAAGTCGCTGAACTTGGCCCTGGGCTTCGCCGCCACGCTGTTCGACGGCATGAGCCTGACGGTCGACGCCTACAGCATCAAGATCGACGACCAGTTCTACGCCACGACCCCGATCACGGTGACGCCGACCATCCGCGCCGCCCTGATCACCGCTGGCGTGCCAGGCGCCGACACCATCGGCCAGGTGCAGTTCTACCAGAACGCCTTCGACTCCACGACGACCGGCGTCGACGTGGTGGCCACCTACAAGGCCAACTGGGAAAACGGCCAGTCGACCAGCTTCACGGCCAGCGGCAACTACAACAAGTTCAAGATCGACAAGGTCTTCTCCAACCAGTTCTTCGACGCCGAAGGGGTCCATGACTTCGAGAACGCCCAGCCCCGCTGGCGCGGCGTGTTCTCGGCGACCCACGAGATCGGCAAGTTCAGGGCCATCGGCCGCGTCAACCTCTGGGGGCCGTACAAGAACATGTTCAGCGTCGCCAATCCGGTGGTCCAGAAGTTCGATCCGGAAGCGTTCGTCGATCTGGAACTGTCCTACCGCGCGACCGACACCTACACCGTCTCGGTCGGCGCCCGGAACCTGTTCGCCAACTACCCCGCGCCCGACCTGACCGGGGAATCGGCCACCAACGGCCGTATCTATCGCTCGGATGCGGTCGTCGATTGGCAGGGGGGCTTCTGGTACCTCAAGGCCTCGGCGTCCTTCTAAAAGGCATCGTCGATCAACAGCGGAAAGCCGGGCCTCGCGCCCGGCTTTCTCGCGTTTTCGTCAGTTTCATTTTCCGTCGCCTGGGCACGGATTTTTCGCGTGAAATTTTACCCCGCTCGCTCTGCGTCCATCGCGGTCGATGGGCGCCCACGGGGGCGGCACGGTGTGATTTTCTCATCGGCGCCAAAAGCATTCGCATTGTTCAGGGCGCGGCGCGGTCTGAGATACCACGACGCGAACAGCCTGGATCGCAGGCGACCAGTCGCGACGGAAAGTCGGGGATTCGTATGGGTGACCAATCGGCGGCCGCTTCGTTGAGCGGCGGCGGCGTGTTGACGCGGCGGCGGTTTTTCGAGGGCCTGGCGGCGCTCGGCGGGGTGTCCTTGGCCATGGCCGGCATGGACGCCCTGGGCTTCGGTTTCGCCTCGGCCCAGGACAAGCCGCCTCCGCTGGAAGGCGACCCCAAGGGGACCAAGGTCGTGGTGCTGGGCGCGGGCCTGGCCGGCATGACCGCGGCCTACGAACTGACCAAGGCCGGCTATCAGGTGCAGATCATCGAGGCCCGCGCCTTCGCCGGCGGCCGCTGCCAGACGGCCCGCAAGGGTTTCCAGCACACCGACCTGATCGGCAACAGCCAGACCTGCGAGTTCGACGAGGGGCTCTACATCAACCACGGTCCGTGGCGGATCCCGTATCACCACCGTTCGACCCTGCACTACACCAAGCTGTTCGGGGTGCAGCTGGAGAGCTTCGTCAACGACAACGACGCGGCCTATGTCTATTTCGAGAAGGGCGACGGTCCCCTGGCCGGCAAGCCGATCCGCAAGGGCCAGATCGCCGCCGACGCCCGGGGCTACGCCGCCGAGATGATCGCCAAGGCCGCCTCCAAGGGGCAACTGGACGCGCCGCTGACGCCGGCGGACCGCGAGCTGTTCGTGGCCTACATGATCAACGAGGGACATCTGTCTCCGACGGATCTTGCCTATACGGGTACGGAGGGCCGCGGCTTCGACGTGCACCCCGGCGCGGGCGTCAATCCGGGCCCGGGCAAGCCCTCGACGCCCTACAGCCTCAGCGACGTGCTGCACTCCAAGGCTTGGCGGGTGCTCAGCTCGGTGTCCGGCTACGAGCAGCAGCGCACCATGCTGCAGCCGATCGGCGGCATGGACCAGATCGCCAAGGGCTTCGAAAAGCACGTCGGTTCGCTGATCCGCTATTCCTGCGTGGTCGACAAGATCAAGCAAACCCCCAAGGGCGTGACCGTCACTTACACCGACAAGTTCGGCGAGCAGGACACGATCACCGCCGACTATTGCGTCTGCACCATCCCGCTCAGCGTGCTGAAACAGATCGACGCCGACTTCTCCAAGCCGTTCAAGGCGGCGATGTCGGGCGTGGCCTATGCGCCGGTCAACAAGATCGGCCTGCAGATGAAGACCCGGTTCTGGGAAGAGAACCACCACATCTACGGCGGCCACATCTACAACGACATGCCGGGCATCAACACGATCACCCTGCCGTCCACGGGGTGGCAGAGCCAGAAGGGGGTGCTGCTGGGCTTCTACGCCTTCGGCGGCGAGGCGGCCAAGATCAGCGCCAAGAGCCCCGCCGACCGCGCGGCCTTCGCCGTGGCCGCCGGTCAGAAAGTGTTCCCCGAATACGCCGAGAATTTCGAGACCGCCTTCTCCTTCTGCTGGCACCTGGCGCAGTTCAATCTGGGCGGCTGGGCCGAGTGGGGCGAGGAGGGCCGCAAGGACGCCTATCCGGTGCTGTGCGAGCCCGACGGCCGTGTCTATCTGGCCGGCGAACACCTGTCCTATCTGGGCGGTTGGCAGGCGGGCGCCATCGAGTCGGCGTGGCAGCAGGTCGGCAAGCTGCACGCCCGGGTGCTCAAGGCGTGAAGTCGCGCTATGCCTGTGTCCAAGGTTCTCGGGGAGTATCCATGAGTCGTTCGATCGCTTTGCTAACGCTGCTCGCCGTTTCCGCCGTCTGCGCGCCGGCCTTGGCCGCCACGCCGTCGGCGCTGTACACCGACAACTGCTCGGCCTGTCACCAGACCACGGGCAAGGGGGTCAAGGGCGCCTTTCCGGCGCTGGCGGCCTCGCCGCTCGTGCAGGGCGACGCCGCTCCGCTGGCGTCCACGGTCCTGGCCGGCCGGGCCGGCATGCCGGCGTTCAAGGACGACCTCAGCGATCTCCAGCTGGCCTCGGTGCTGACCTATGTCCGCACCTCGTGGGGCAACAAGGGCAAGCCGGTCAGCGCCTCGGACGTCGCCGCCGCCCGCGCCAAGCTGAAGACCACCCGGAAGACCAACAGTCTGCAGGCTCACTAGGCTTCGCCGGGAAGACGGCGGAAGTTGGCTTTCAAGACCTTTCAAATCAGACCCACCCAAGGAGAGAGACGACCATGAAGCGCCTGATCCTCACCGCCGCCCTGGCCCTGGCCACCGCCGGCGCCGCCAACGCCGCCGAGATCGTCCGGGGCGGCTCGCCGACCTCGCCGATCTCCGGCGTGGTGACCGTGCCGGCCGGCTACGACACCATCTATGTCAGCGGCATGACCCCGCCGATGATCGACCCCAAGGGCGACCCGGCCCTGGCCGCCACCTTCGGCGACACCAAGACCCAGACCCTGGGCGTGCTCAAGCGCATCGAGGACGCGCTGAAGAGCCAGGGCGCGACCATGGGCGACGTCGTGATGATGCGCGTCCTGCTGGTCGGCGACCCGGCCAAGGGCGGCAAGATGGACTTCATGGGCATGATGGAGGCCTACAAGACCTATTTCGGCACCGCCGAACAGCCCAACAAGCCCTCGCGCATCACCAGCCAGATCACCGGCCTGGTCCAGGCCGGCATGCTGGTCGAGATCGAGGTCCAGGCGGCGCGCAAGCCGAAGTAGAACTTCAATATTATTTGGACGGACCTGGGAGAAGTTTTTGCTCTTGGTAGGGATTTTTCCCGTCCAAAAGTTGTTGGTAATGTCCAATTGCCGTCGCGGCTGCGTCTGGGGCCGCGACGGTGGATAGTATTGTTACAATAGCAGTCACCACAACAATGATGGCGCTTATAGATTTTGTAAGTGGATCAGATTTTTTCAGCTTTGCGCAAACCGATTTTAAGTCAACTTTCAGCGCGACTAAATCACGTCTTACATATTCGTGCCCGAAAAAGCGAAACATATTCAGCATAAGGCGCATACGTTGCAGGCCGGCCACGAGCAACTCTCGATCCCACCCAGAAAGAGAGCCGTCATCATTCAACTCTATTAACGTCTTTTCGACTTCACCGATTGCATGAGATCGCTCATCATCGTCAAGTCGATAGAGGCCTCGATGGCGCTTCGCGACGAGACTCATCCAATTGAAAGCCGTAGCATCCTGTGGCCTAGCGTTTGAAGCGATGTTGCTCCAGCTACCCATAAGGCTGCTAGCTCGGAATATTGTTCCGAGAAAATCGCAAGCCTGTTGAATTTGCTGAACATGATACTCGTCGAGTTCCTTGTGATCTAAACACAAGGCAGTCGCGAATGTAGGTACTTGGCGTAACCTTGTGGCGACTACGGCGATGCCTTCAAGGAGTTCTGGAGAATCCGACGGAACGCCTAGAGCCTGGCCAAAAACATTGATCGCTGGCTCATTTGTATGTGGTAAAGCTTGTAGCCAGCCGACTAATTCAGCCATTTCGAGGGCGGGGTTTGTTAAGACTGCCATGCTCTCAACCTCGACTAGCCCTCAAAGCCATTCCGTATGCCACGCGTCATAGCCGTATGATCATCCAAACTGCCACGGCGTCGACGAATGAGCTAGGCGAAGCTTTGCTCCCCGAGCGACCTTTCGCCACGCGTGAAACTGCCCTCTGTTAATCCTGCCTAACGGGCTGTTAACCATGACGGGCGATGGTGCGAGTCACCGTCAGTTCCCGCGTGCGCGCGTCACCTAGAGGCCATCCGATGAGCGGAGCCGAAGTTCTGGATGTCGGCCGCGACGCGATCTGGCTGACCCTGCAGCTTTGCGCGCCGATCCTGATCGTCGGCCTGGTGGTCGGCGTGGCCATCGGCCTGTTCCAGGCCCTGACCCAGATCCAGGAAGCCACCCTGGTCTACGCGCCCAAGATCGTGGCGATCTTCGTGGCCCTGCTGCTGTTCCTGCCGCTGATGGGCGCGCTGATGTCCGGCTTCATGCGGCAGATCGCCGCCAGAATCGCCGGGATGTAGGGGGCAGGGCTTGGACAGCTTCGCCACCGTTCTGCAGGTTTATGCCGGCGGCCTGGTCTTCGCCCGGATCGGCGCGATGGTCATGCTGATGCCCGGCATCGGCGAGAACGTCGTGCCGCCGCGCATCCGGCTGTCGTTCGCCGTTCTGATGGCCATTCTACTGGCCCCTCTGGTCTCGCAGTCGATCACCACCGTGCCCAGCAGCGTCGGCGCCCTGGGCGGGGCGGTGCTGCACGAGGTGCTGATCGGCCTGATGATCGGCGCGGTGCTGAAGCTGTTCGTCAGCTCGCTGACCACGGCCGGCGAGATCATCTCGCTGCAGACCACCCTGTCGTTCGCCCAGACCACCAACCCGGCCGGGGCCCAGACCAGCACGGCGATCGCCACCTTCCTGTCGATGCTGGGCCTGGTGCTGATCATGGTCACCGACCTGCATCACCTGTTCATCGGGGCGATGGTCAAGTCGTACGACCTGTTCCCGTTCAGTCGCCCGGTGCCGGTCAATGACGCCGCCGCCCTGGCCGTGCGCACGGTGGCCGACTCGTTCAAGCTGGGCCTGCAACTGGCCGCGCCGATCCTGGTGTTCTCGATCGTCTTCAACCTGGCCACCGGCCTGGTCGGCCGGATCATGCCGGCGTTCCAGATCTTCTTCGTCACCTCGCCGCTCAGCGTCATCCTGGGCCTCTCCCTGCTGGGCCTCTCGCTCGGCGGCATCGCCATGGTGTGGACCGATCGCTATCGGGAACTCCTGGCCGTGTTCAACTAGGGGAGCGCCATGGCCGACGACCAGGACGACGCTTCAAAGACAGAAGAACCAACAGCCAAGAAGCTGTCGGACGCTCGCGCCAAGGGCGACGTCCCGAAATCCGCCGACATCTCGCAACTGGCCTCGCTTTCGGGCGCGTTCGGCGTCGTGATCATCGCCGGCGGCTGGCTGACCCGCGACCTGGTCGGCAACCTGACGCCGTTCATCGCCCACGCCGGCACCATGGACGTGGAGGGCGGCATCCGCGCCATCGCCAAGACGTCGATCATGGCCGCCCTGCCGGCGGTGGTCATGGTGATGGTGGTCTCGGGCCTGCTGGGCGTGGTGGCCAATGTCGGTCAGACGGGCTTTCTGCTGTCGGCCGACAAGATCAAGCCCGACCTGAAGAAGCTGGACATCATCAAGGGCTTCGGCCGGATCTTCGGCATGGACGGCTTCGTGCAGTTCGCCAAGTCGGCCGTGAAATTCATCGTCACCGGGATCATCGCCTGGTTCGTGGTCAAGCCGGACGCCGCCCAGATCGTCACCCTGGTCGGCATGGACGTGGGGGCGATCATCCCGCTGTCGATGAAGCTGTGCGTGAAGCTGTTCTGGATGGTGCTGATCTTCCTGATCGCCACCGCCGGCTTCGACTGGTTCTGGCAGCGCATGCGCTTCACCAAGCGCATGCGGATGAGCCTGCAGGACGTTAAGGACGAGATGAAGCAGTCCGAGGGCGACCCCCACGTCAAGGGCAAGCAGAAGCAGTTGCGCATGCAGCGCTCGCGCCAGCGGATGATGGCGGCCGTGCCCAAGGCGACCGTCGTCGTCATGAACCCGACCCACTACGCCGTGGCGCTGAAGTACGAGCAGGGCGAGACCGCCGCCCCGATCTGCGTGGCCAAGGGCGTCGACGACCTGGCCCTGAAGATCCGCGCCGTGGCCGAGGAGAACGGCGTCTACATCCTGGAAGACCCGCCCCTGGCCCGCGCCCTCTACGCCGCCATGGACGTCGATGAGCAGATCCCGGCCGAACATTTCGAGGCCGTGGCCAAGGTCATCGGCTTCGTGATGAGCAACAAGCAGGCCAGGAAGCGCGCCTGGGCGGACTGACCCGACGACCATAATCCCGTCACGGAATCAGGAATCGATCGGATCGCGCCCCGTAAGCGCGTTAAGGGTATTCTATCCCGCGAATCGATGGGCTGGATGCCCGCAAGGCTGAAGAAGGATTTCGGTCGACCATGACCGAGACGCCCATGAAAGACTTTGGCGCGACAGACTCCGCCGGCGCCGTGAAGCGCCGCCCGGACCTCTTGATCTGGGGCGCGGCCATCTTCCTCGTCCTGGCCGCCGTCTTCGCCGCCGCCCCCGCCCTGAGGGCCGGTCCGGCCACCTTGGCAGGCCTGTTGCTGCTGGGCGGCGTCGCCGGCGTGGCGATCCTGGGGCTGGTGGCCATTCGCGCCTCGACCGCGATCACCGACCCCGAGCCGGAAGGCGTCGAGGCCTTCGTCGAGGCCCTGTCCGAACCCGCCGCCCTGACCGCCGCCGACGGCCGCCTGCTGGCCGCCAACGCCGCCTGGGTCCAGGCCGTGGGCGACGCGCGCCGCCTGCCCAAGGGCGCGGCCGGGGCCGGTCTTTTCGCCGCCCTGGTCAAGGCCCGCGACGGCCAGCGGGCCGAGGGCTCGCTGATCATCGACGGCCAGGAACGTCGCGCCGAGGCCGCCCGCCTGCGCGGCGGCCGCCTGCTGGTCCGCCTGCCGGTGGTGATCGAGAAGGCGGTGACGGTTCCCGCCGCCGCCGTTCCGGCGCCCGCCGTCTCGCAGTCCGCCCCGGCTCCGCGCACCCTGGACGCCTTCTCCGGCGCCTCGCCGTTCGGCGCGGCCCTGCTGGACGGGCTGGACCCGTTCAACTCCCGCGTCCTCGAAGCCAACCCCGCCCTGGCCGCCATGACCGGCGCCGTGCCGTCCGGCACGATCTTCGGTTCCCTGATCGACCCGCCTTCGCGCGCCGAGGCCGACACCCGCTTGGCCGAGGGCAAGAGCGGTCCGTTCGAGGTGCGCCTGGCCCGAGACCCGACCCGGATCGCCCACCTCTATCTCTACCGCGCCGACGGGCGGTTGGTGGCCTATCTGATCGATGTCTCCGAGCAGAAGCAGATGGAACTGCAGCTGGCCCAGGCCCAGAAGATGCAGGCCATCGGCCAGCTGGCCGGCGGCGTGGCGCACGACTTCAACAACCTGCTGACCGCCATCCAGCTGCGCCTGGACGAGCTGCTGCACCGCCACCCGGTGGGCGACCCGTCGTACGAGGGCCTGAACGAGATCCGCCAGACGGGCGTCCGCGCCGCCGACCTGGTCCGCAAGCTGCTGGCCTTCAGCCGCAAGCAGACCGTGCAGCGCGAAGTGCTGGAGCTGGGCGAGCTGATCTCCGAGTTCGAGGTCCTGCTGCGTCGTCTGCTGCGCGAAGACGTCAAGCTGATCACCGACTACGGCCGCGACCTGCCCCTGGTGCGGGCCGACAAGAGCCAGCTCGAGACCGCCGTCATGAACCTGGCCGTCAACGCCCGCGACGCGGTGCGGGCGGCCAAGGGCGGCGGCGTGGTGCGCATCCGCACCGCCCGCCTGACCCAGGACGAGGCCCAGAGCCTGGGCTTTCCCGGCGCCGAGGGCGACCAGGCCTTCATCGAGGTCAGCGACGACGGTCCCGGCATCCCGCCCGAGGTGATGGGCAAGATCTTCGACCCGTTCTTCACCACCAAGCCGGTGGGCGAGGGCACGGGCCTGGGCCTGGCCACGGTGTACGGTATCGTCAAGCAGAGCGACGGCTGGATCCACGTCCACAGCCGTCCGGGCGAGGGCGCGGCCTTCCGCATCTTCCTGCCGGTCTACGAGCCGACTCCGGCTCAGCAGGCCGCCGCGGCCGCCGCGGTCGTCGTCGCCGAGACGGCCAAGCCGCGCCCGCCTCGCGACCTGTCGGGCGCCGGCCGCATCCTGTTCGTCGAGGACGAGGACGCCGTGCGCGGCGTCGCCGCCCGCCTGCTGCGCGCCCGTGGCTACGAGGTGCTGGAGGCGTGCGACGGCGAGGAGGCTCTGCTGATCGCCGAGGAGCACGCCGGCACCATCGACCTGCTGATCAGCGACGTGATCATGCCCGGCATCGACGGGCCGACCCTGCTGAAGAAGGCCCGTCCCTATCTGGGCAACGCCCCGGTGATGTTCATCAGCGGCTATGCCGAGGCCGAGTTCAGCGACCTGCTGGAGGGCGAGACCGGGGTGACCTTCCTGCCCAAGCCGATCGACATCAAGACCCTGGCCGAGCGGGTCAAGCAGCAGCTTCAGGCCGCCTAGGCGGGTTCAGGCTCCGGGGGAAACGCCGGCGAGTGTCGGAAGGCCTCCGGGTCGGTCGTCCTCGGGATATCGACAGCCCGGAGCCTGGCCATGAGCCCCATCATCACCGCCTTTGAAAGTTCGCCCGATCGCGGCCGGGGCCTGGCGCGGGACATGCCGGTCCGCTGGGCGCTGGAAGAGGTCGGCCAGCCCTACGACGTCCGTCTGGTGTCGTTCGGGCGGATGAAGGAAGCCGCGCATCGCGCGGTTCAGCCGTTCGGCCAGATCCCAAGCTATGAGGACGGCGACCTGGTCCTGTTCGAGTCCGGCGCCATCGTGCTCCATATCGCCGAGCGCCATGGGGGGCTTTTGCCGAACGAGCCGAACGCCCGGGCGCGCGCGATCGCGTGGATATTCGCGGCGCAAAGCACGGTGCAGCCGCCGATCATCGATCGTGAAGCCGCCGTGCTCACCGAACGCGACAAGCCCTGGCACGCCGAACGCCTGCCAATGCTGGAGCAACGCATCCACGCCCGGCTGAGCGACCTTTCCACGCGCCTGGGCGACGCCGACTGGCTGGACGGCGCGTTCAGCGCCGGCGACCTGCTGATGGTGACGGTGCTGCGCCGGCTGGGGTCATCGGGGCTGCTGGAGGGCTATCCGAACCTGTCGGCCTATGTCGCCCGCGGCGAAGCCCGCCCCGCCTATAAACGCGCCTTCGACGCCCAACTGGCGGTGTTCAAGGCGGCGTCCGGCGGATAGCGGTCTATCCCCGTTGCAGCAGCACCGTTGGCGCGTCGCGATAGCTCGTCCGCACCACCTCCACGAAGCCCATCTTGTGGGCCAGCTTCAGGGACGGGGCGTTGTCCGGGTCGATGATGCAGACGACCGGCGCGTCGCCCCAGCGCGCCTTCGCCCAGGCCAGGGCGCCGACGATCGCCTCGCTGGCGAAGCCCTGGCCATGGGCCCAGCTGGCCAGGGCCCAGCCCATCTCCGGGATCCCGTCGATCGAAGGCGCAATGCCCCGGTGAAAGTCGGCGAAGCCGATCTCGCCGACATAGCGGCCCGTCTCGGTCTCGCGCGCCGCCCAGTAGCCGTAGCCCAGCACCGCCCACAGTCCCCGGGCCCGCAACAGCCGGTGCCAGCTTTCCTCGGGCGTCGAGGTGCGGCCGCCGATGTGGCGGGTGACCATCGGGTCGCTCCACATCGCGGCGCTGTCCTCGAAGTCGGAGGCTTGCGGCGGAGCCGAGGTCAGGCGGGCGGTGGTCAAGGTGGGCGGAATCATCGGGTCCTGTTCGGGTTTGCCCGGCGAGCCTATACCGGCCGCGCCAGACGCCAACCGCCGGAACTTTCCATGACCGCGCCGCAAGACGCCATCGCCGCCCGTCGCAAGCTGACCAACAAGCTGATCGCCGGCAAGGACGCCCGCCGCCTGGCCCCGTTCTTCGCCCCGGACATCAAGGTGATCGTCGGCGACGGCTCGCTGATCCTGGGGGCGCGCGACGTGCTGGAGGCCTTCGCCAGCCAGTTCGCCGACCCGGCCTTCGTCGCCTATGTCCGCACCACCGACCACATCGAGGTGGACGTCGCCGGCGACCGGGCCGCGGAACAGGGGACGTGGGTGGGCGTGACGCGCGGCGTGGCCGACACCCGCGGGACTTACCTGGCGACCTGGCGCAAGGTCACCGGCCAATGGGTGATCGAGAACGAGCTGTTCGTGACGCTGAGCTGAGTTCGGGATGCGATCGGGGACACACCGTACTCGAAGGCATGTCTGACCTGGCAAGGCCGCTGGCGTGCGCGTGCGTCCCCCACTTCGTCCAAGATGACGGGAAATTAATACCGCCCCCGTTGCCGCGACGGGCAAGGGCCTCTACGCCTTTGCGTCAAACATTTCGAGGGAAGGGGACCCCACCTTGCAAAACCGCCGTCAGATGCTGCTGTCCACCGTCGCCGTCGGCCTGGCCGCCGCGACTCCGGGTCTCGCCCTGGCTCAGGCCGCCGCGCCGGCCTCAGGCGAGGGCGCCAAGCTCAACGCCCTGTTCGACGCCATCATGGCCAAGCAACTGCGCCAGTCGCCCGAGACGGCCACGAGCCTGGGCCTGGACGTCGGCGAACTGGCCTGGACCAAGGCCCAGTTGGCCGACCGCTCGTTCACCGCCATTGACGCCGGGATCGCCCAGACCAAGCAGCAGCTGGCCGACCTGCGCGCCATCGACCGCAAGGCCCTGACCGGCATGGACGTGGTCAACTACGACACCGTCGAGTTCACCCTGGCCGTGCAGGACGAGGGCAACAGCAAGTTCACCTATGCCGGCGGCGGTTCGGGCGCGCCCTATGTGCTGAGCCAGCTGACCGGCTCGTACCAGTCGTATCCCGACTTCCTCGACACCCAGCATTCGATCGAGACCAAGGAAGACGCCGACGCCTATCTGTCGCGCATGGAGGCCTTCGCCCGGCTGATGGACCAGGAGGCGGCCATCGCCCGGCGCGACTACGCCGACGGCGTGATCCCGCCGGACTTCGTCCTCGACAAGGCCCTGATCCAGATGAAGGCCTTCGCCGACACCCCGACCGCCGAGGCGCCGCTGGTGCTGTCGGTGGCTCGCCGGACCAAGGCCAAGAACATCCCGGGCGACTGGGCGGCCGAAGCCAGCAAGATCTACGAGACCTCGGTGCTGCCTGCCCTGAAGCGCCAGATCGCCCTGCTGGAAAGCGTCCGCCCGAAGGCGACCCATGACGCCGGCGTCTGGCGCTTGAAGGATGGCGGCGACTATTACGCCGTGTCGCTGAAGAACTACACGACCTCGACCATGACGCCCGACGAGATCCACCAGTTGGGCCTGGACCTGGTGAAATCGATCTCGGTCGAGGCCGACAAGCTGTTCAAGAGCATCGGCATGACCAAGGGCACGGTCGGCCAGCGGATGGCCGAGCTGGGCCAGGACATCTACGAGAACACCGATCCGGCCAAGGAACAGCTGATCGCCGACCTCAACACCAAGGCCAAGTGGATCGAAAAGCAGCTGCCGGCCTATTTCGGCCAGTTGCCCAAGGCGCCGCTGGAAATCCGCCGTGTGCCCAAGGCCATCGAGGCCGGCGCGCCGGGCGGCTACTACAATTCGCCCTCGCTCGACGGCAAGCGCCCGGGGATCTACTGGATCAACCTGCGCGACACCAAGGAGCAGGCCAAGTACACCCTGACCACGCTGACCGTGCACGAGGGCGTTCCCGGCCACCACCTGCAACTGTCGCTGTCGAACGAGGCGCAGGGCCTGCCGCTGCTGCGCAAGACGATCGGCAACTCGGGCTACGCCGAGGGCTGGGCGCTGTATTCCGAAGAGCTGGCCGTCGAGATGGGCATCTACAAGGCCGATCCGCGCGGCCATATCGGCATGCTTCACGACGCCCTGTTCCGCGCCGTCCGCCTCGTGGTCGACAGCGGCATGCACTACAAGAAGTGGAGCCGCGAACAGGCCGTCAAGTACATGGCCGAGACCATGGGCGACGAGGAAAGCGGCACGATCACCGAGATCGAGCGCTATGTCGTCTGGCCCGGCCAGGCCTGCAGCTACATGATCGGCAAGATCACCTGGCTGCGCGCCCGCGAGCGCGCCCGGAAGGCCCTGGGCAAGAAGTTCGACATCCGCAAGTTCCACGACGCGGCGCTGCTGGCGGGCATGACCCCGCTGACCGTGCTGGACCGCGTGGTCGACAACTACATCGCCCAGACCAAGGCGGGGAAGTAGCGCCACGGTATCTTCCCTCCCCCTTGCGGGGAGGGGGGACCAGCGAAGCTGGTGGGTGGGGCTTCGCCGCCCCAGTGACTCATCAAACCCCACCCGACCCCGTCGGGGCCACCCTCCCCACAAGGGGGAGGGAAGGGGCGATGGACCTACCCCCAGCCCTCCGAGACCCCCGCCCGGCGTGGCGCCGGCGTCACGGACGTCACCTTCAGCGCCGGCTGCGGCTGGTCGGCGGGCTTGCCGAACAGCCAGCCCTGGGCGAAATCGACGCCGGCCTTGCGGACCACCTCTTCGACCTCGGCGGTCTCGACCATCTCGGCGACGGTGCGGATCTTCAGGTCGCGGCACAGCTCGACCAGCCGCCGGACCATGGCCCCGTCGCGGCCGTTGCCGGCCAGCTCGCGCACGTAGCGGCCGTCGATCTTGACGATGTCCAGGCTCAGTTCCTGCAGATAGGCGAACGACGAGGCCCCGGCCCCGAAGTCGTCCAGGCAGACCAGAGAGCCCAGGGCGCGCAGGGCCTGGATGTGCTGGTTGGCGCGCGGCAGGTCGTCGATGGCGCAGGTCTCGGTGATCTCGAAGATCAGCCGGCCCTTGGCGACGTCGTTCCTGGCCAGCAGCCGGTCGATATGGTCGACGAAGCCCTCGTTGACGATGGTGCGGCCCGAGATGTTGATCGCCAGCTTGATCGCGCCGGTTCGGTCGCTGGCCAGGCGCTTGACCGCCATCTCGGCGATGGCGTGGTCCAGCTCCTCGATCAGGTCGAACTCCTCGGCCATGCGGATCAGCTGGAACGGGCTGCCGCCGTCCTCGAAGCGCACCAGGGCTTCGTGGTGATGGGCCACGCCGGTCCGTAGATCGACCACCGGCTGGTAGGCCAGGGTGAAGCGCCGCTGGCTGACCGCCACGCCCAGGGCGCCGGCCCGCGACAGGGTGCGCTTGACCGAACGGTTCATCGCCTCCGACAGGCTCATCGGCGGCGTATCTTTCAGGCCTTCGCGCAAGAAGTCGTCGAGCGCGTAGCGCAGAGCCTTGAGCGCGCGCGCCGGGGCCACGCCGCCGTCGATCGGGACCACGTGGGCATCGGCCTTGATCGAAGTCGCGCGGGTCAGCCGCTGGGCCATCTCGTCGGGGTGCTCGGCCTTCGCGCGGACCAGGGCGAAGCGGTCGGGCGACAGGCGCGTGGCCATGCCGCCGGCGTGGGACTCGGCCCGCACCGCGCCGGCCAGCTTGAGATCCAGGGCGCGGGCCTCGGGCTTGGACAGCTGTTGGCGCATGGAGTCCAGGCCCGAGAAATCGACCATGGCCAGTTCCAGCTCCAGACCGGTGACCCGCGCGGCCTCGAACAGGCCGCGGGCGATGTCCTCGAAGCTTTCGCGATTGCGCAGACCCTCGTCGTCCACCTGGCCGGAAGGCGTGGGGGCGGGCGTGACCGAAACCGAGATCCGGCCGCCGTTGTCGGGCAGGGCGCGCAGGGTCAGGTTCACGTATCGCGGCGCGCCGCCCTGTTCGACAACAGGGGCCATGCGAACGGTGATCGGACCGTGTCTGAGGCCGTCGTCCGCCACGCTGGTCGCGGCGTCGATCAGGGGGCGGTCGGCGTCGGTGAACAGGTCGCGCCAGGCGCGGCCCATCAGCGTCCGCTCATCCTGGCCCATGATCCTCTGGGCGGCGCCGAGCGCCAGGGTCACCCGCCCGTTCTCGACTTCCAAAAGCAGATCGGCGCTGGCGAAGGCCAGGCCAAGAAGGCGGCGTGGATCGATCGACAAGACAGAGCTCCCCCCGGAAGATGTGCAGGATCAGCCGGCCGTCGTTAAGGGCGGGTTGAGCGTGCTCCCCAGGCTGTCGTTTTCTGAAGTGTTTCAGCGCGAACAATTGTCGCACGGCGAAGCTTCACGCGACCGGTTCTGACGTACCCCGCCCTTAACGTAAGAACATGTTGCGAACATGGAACAAAACATGTACGCATTAATCATTCCACAGGCGGATGGACGCGGCGGTCGCGAACCTCCGATCCGGTTGTCGGAATCATGGAATAAGGGCGGACCTCTCCAATGGGCAATCAGGCGGCTTTGAAACTCGTGGGCAAAGAAGACGGCGACAAGCAAAGGGCTCTGGAAGCCGCGCTGGCCCAGATCGATCGGGCGTTCGGCAAGGGCTCGGTGATGAAACTGGGCGAAAAGGGCAAGGTCGAGATCGAGTCGATCTCCACCGGTTCGCTCGGCCTGGACATCGCGCTCGGCATCGGCGGCCTGCCCAAGGGGCGGGTCATCGAGATCTACGGTCCGGAAAGCTCGGGCAAGACCACCCTGGCCCTGCACGTGGTGGCCGAATGCCAGAAGGCCGGCGGCACCGCCGCCTTCGTCGACGCCGAGCACGCCCTGGATCCGGGCTACGCCTTCAAGCTGGGCGTCAATCTCGACAACCTGCTGGTCTCGCAGCCCGACAACGGCGAACAGGCCCTGGAGATCACCGACACCCTGGTGCGTTCAGGCGCCGTCGACATCGTGGTCATCGACTCCGTCGCGGCCCTGACCCCCAAGGCCGAAATCGAAGGCGAGATGGGCGACAGCTTGCCGGGCCTGCAAGCGCGCCTGATGAGCCAGGCCCTGCGCAAGCTGACCGCCTCGATCAACAAGGCCAACACCATCGTCATCTTCATCAACCAGATCCGTCACAAGATCGGGGTGATGTACGGCAGCCCGGAAACCACCACCGGCGGCAACGCCCTGAAGTTCTACGCCTCGGTCCGCCTTGACATCCGTCGTACCGGTTCGATCAAGAACCGCGACGAGATCGTCGGCAACAACGTCCGGGTCAAGGTGGTCAAGAACAAGGTGGCCCCGCCGTTCCGCGAGGTCGAGTTCGACATCATGTATGGCGAGGGCATCTCCAAGCTGGGCGAGATCATCGACCTGGGCGTCAAGGCCGGGATCATCGACAAGGCCGGCTCCTGGTTCTCGTACAACAGCCAGCGCATCGGCCAGGGGCGCGACAACGTCCGCGAGTTCCTGAAGGCCAACAAGGATCTGGCCGCCGAGATCGAGATCGCCGTGCGCCAGTCTTCCCGCAAGATCGAGGAAGAACTTCTGGTCGGCGGTCCCGAGGACGACGGCGAAGACTAGGACTTCCCCGGTCCTGGACGCTTTCGAGCGTCCGGATCGGCCGAAGGTTTCGCGGCCGCCGCCCGCTGCGGGCGACCCCGCCTTATAGCCCGCCGCGCACACCGCCTCGGCAGGCCGCGATCCCCGGACGCCTGGACCCCATGCCAGGCGTCCGATTTCGTTGAGGCTCCGCCCCCTATGGCGGCGGGCAGACCGCGCAGCGGTCAGGTGGGGGCAAGTGGGTGAGCCGCTGCGGACGGCCCACAAAATCTCCGACCTGCGGGGCGATCACGGCGGCAGGGGCGCCGAGCGCTCCATCGCTATGCGGGAGTCCTCCCTGGCGGAGGATTTCCTCTCCGCTTGAAACCGCGCTATGCAGCGCCGACTTCCGGTTAGACCGGACTCAGTACCGAAGCCCCGAGACGCCGATGACCAGCCGACCCAGCCTGAACGAGATCCGCAGCACCTTCCTGAACTATTTCGGCGCGGCCGATCACGCGATCACGCCCTCGGCGCCGCTGGTGCCGCAGAACGATCCGACGCTGCTGTTCGTCAACGCCGGCATGGTGCCGTTCAAGAACGTGTTCACGGGCGCCGAGACCCCGCCGCATCCGCGCGCGACCTCGTCCCAGAAGTGCGTCCGGGCCGGCGGCAAGCACAACGACCTGGACAATGTCGGCTACACGGCCCGCCACCACACCTTCTTCGAGATGCTGGGCAACTTTTCGTTCGGCGACTACTTCAAGGAACAGGCGATCACTCACGCCTGGACTCTGCTGACCCGCGACTTCGCCCTGCCCAAGGACAAGCTGCTGGTCACCGTGTACCACACCGACACCGAGGCGGCCGACCTGTGGAAGAAGATCGCGGGGCTGGACGACAGCCGCATCATCCGCATCGCCACCAACGACAATTTCTGGTCGATGGGCGACACCGGCCCGTGCGGCCCGTGCTCGGAAATCTTCTTCGACCACGGCGACCACATCCCCGGCGGCCCGCCCGGCAGCCCGGATGAGGACGGCGACCGCTTCATCGAGATCTGGAACCTGGTCTTCATGCAGTTCGAGCAGATGGCCGGCGGCGAGCGCGTCTCGCTGCCCAAGCCGTCGATCGACACCGGCATGGGCCTGGAGCGCGTCGCCGCCGTCCTGCAGGGCGTGCACGACAACTACGACATCGACCTGTTCAAGGCGCTGATCGCCGCCAGCGTCGAGCTGACCGGCGTCAAGGCCGAGGGGGCCCAGGCCCCGTCGCACCGGGTGATCGCCGACCATCTGCGCTCGTCCTCGTTCCTGCTGGCCGACGGCGTCACGCCCTCGAACGAAGGCCGGGGCTACGTGCTGCGCCGGATCATGCGTCGGGCCATGCGCCACGCCTATCTGCTGGGCGCGAACGAGCCGCTGATGCACCGCCTGGCCCCCACCCTGGTGGCCGAGATGGGCCAGGCCTATCCGGAACTGCGCCGCGCCGAGGCCTCGATCGTCGAGACCCTGCGCCAGGAGGAAGAGCGCTTCCGCGTCACCCTGGGCCGCGGCATGGGGCTTCTTGACGAAGCCACCGCCAATCTGTCGACCGGCGGCGTGCTGGACGGCGAGACCGCCTTCAAGCTCTACGACACCTACGGCTTCCCGCTGGACCTGACCCAGGACGCCGTGCGCGCCAAGGGCATCACGGTCGACACCGACGGCTTCGACGTGGCCATGGACCGCCAGCGCACGATGGCGCGCGCCAACTGGGCCGGCTCGGGCCAGCAGGGCGCGGCCGCCGCCTGGTTTCCGATCCGCGAAGCCAATGGCCCGACCAGCTTCGTCGGCTATGAGACCACCGAGACCACCGGCGTCGTGAAGGCCATCATGCTGGACGGCGCGCAGGTCGATGCGGCGCAAGCCGGCGCGACTATCGATGTCCTGCTGGACCGCACCAGCTTCTACGCCGAGAGCGGCGGCCAGGCCGGCGACACCGGCGTGATCGAGGCCCATGGCGTCGAGAGCCGCGTGACCGACACCCAGAAGCAGGCCGGCGACCTCTATGTGCACCGCGTCGAACTGGCGGGTCCGCTGAAGGTCGGCGACCAGGTCGTGGCCTCGGTGGACGCCGACAAGCGCACCACCACCCGCGCCAATCACTCGGCCGCTCACCTGGTGCACGCCGCCCTGCACCATGTGCTGGGTCCGCACGTCGCCCAGAAGGGCCAGATGGTCGATGGCGACCGCATGCGCTTCGACTTCAGCCACGGCGCCCCGCTGACCGCCGAAGAGATCGAGCGCATCGAGGCCGAGGTCAACGAAGTCATCCGCCAGAACGTCCCGGCCGAGACCAAGGAAATGGCCCCGCAGGAGGCCATCGAGGCCGGCGCCGTGGCGCTGTTCGGCGAAAAGTACGGCGACAGCGTCCGGGTGCTGACCCTGGGCAATTCGCTGACCGAGGCGGGCAAGTTCTATTCGGTCGAGCTGTGCGGCGGCACGCACGTGGCCCGCACCGGCGACATCGCCCTGTTCAAGATCGTCTCCGAGCAGGGCGTGGCCGCCGGCGTGCGCCGCATCGAGGCCCTGACCGGCGAGGCGGCCCGCCGCTTCCTGCTGGACCAGGCCGGCGTCGCCAAGGCCCTGGCCGACCAGTTCAAGACCCCGGTCGCCGACGTCCTGGCCCGCGTCGACGCCCTGGTCGCCGAACGCAAGTCGCTGGAACGGCAACTTGCCGAGGCCAAGAAACAGCTGGCCCTGGGCGGCGGTGCGGGCGGCGGTGCGGCGGGTCCGGAAGACGTCGCGGGCACGGCCCTGATCGCCCGCGTCCTGGACGGCGTCGGCGGCAAGGAACTGCGCGGCGTGGCCGAGGAGTTCAAGAAGCAGCTGGCCAACGGCGGCGTCGTCGCTCTGGTCGGCACCACCGACGGCAAGGCCGCCGTCACGGTCGCCGTCACGGCCGACCTTATCGGCAAGTTCAGCGCCGCCGACCTGGCCAAGGCCGCCGTGATCGCCATGGGCGGCCAGGGCGCGGGCGGCAAGGCCGACTTCGCCCAGGGCGGCGCCCCCGACGCCTCCAAGGCCCAGGACGGCCTGGACGCTGTCAAGGCGGCGCTGGCGGGCTAGAGCCGATCGACATTCAACCGCGTTGCGTGGTCCTCGTCCTTCGACAAGCTCAGGATGAGGACCATTTGCAGGCTCGGCGGTCGAAAAACCTCATTCTGAGCCTGTCGAAGGACGAGGTTTCATCACGGACGTCCAGACGCTGGCGACCTGGGCGGCGTTGAGGCTCATCTCGCCGCCCAGCCATTCGGCCCCGGCATGCCGCAGGGCTTCGGCCGCCGCGGCCTCGTGGCCCAGCGCCGCCTCGGCCTTGGACAGCACGAAGCAGCTGTAGGGATCGTTGGGCCAGTCCTTGAGCAACTGTTCGACCTTGGCCTTGGCCCCGGCGGGATCGCCCGAGGCCAGGGGTGGGCGGCCAGGCTGCGGCGGGTGGGATATCAGATCATCGGCGGGTCGCCTTCGGTTGAAGACGGCTCGCCGGAGCGTTCCGTGGTTCAAAGCCTCGCTCCGCGCTCCGACGATCTGATCCAACGCGTCGTCCAGGCCGGGGTAGGCGAACCTAAAACCGCTGGCCAGCGCCGCCTTGGGGACCACCCTCTGGCCCTTCAACAGCAGTTCGTCGGCGAAGGCGCCCAGGGCCAGCCTCAGGGGAGCGGCCGGGGCGGGCAGCAAGGCGGGGCGGCCCAGGGCGCGGCCCAGGGCCTGGGCGAAGGCGGCGTTGCGCACCGGCGCCGGCGCCGTGCCGTTGAGCGCGCCGTCCAGGCTGGGTGTGGCGATCGCGTGGGCGATCAGGCGGACCAGGTCGTCCAGGTGAATCCAGCTCATCCAGTGCCGTCCGTCTCCGAACGGCCCGCCCAGGCCGAACTCGAACGGCGTCAGCATGCGCGACAGGGCCCCGCCCTCGATCGCCAGGACGATGCCGATCCGCAGGCGCACCACGCGCACGCCCAGGGCCTGGGCCCGCATCGCCGCCCGCTCCCAGCGCCGGCAAACCGTGCGGGAGAAGCAGTCGACGCCGTCGGCGGTCTCGTCCAGCACCTCGTCGCCGCGCAGGCCGTACCAGCCGATCGCCGAGCCGTTGACCAGCACCGTCGGGCGACGGTCCAGCCGTTCGATCAGGGCGACCACGGCCCGGGTCACGGCCAGGCGCGAGCCGACGATCCGGCGGCGCTTGGCGGGGGTCCACAGGCCGTCGGAGATCGGCTCGCCGGCCAGATTGACGATGGCGTCGATGCGCGTGTCGTCAGCGATCTGGTCCAGGGACGTGACGATCCGGATCGGGGCGGGCAGGTCGGCGGCCGTCGCGCGGTCGCGGGTCAGGGCGATGACCTCGTGGCCGGCCCCGGCCAGGGCGGCGACCAATCGACGGCCGATCAGGCCCGTGGCGCCCGTGACCAGGACCGATTGACGGGGCGCCAACGCCGCGACCAGCGGTACGGGATCCGTGGCGACGATCCGGCTCGCGCGGCGGGCGGCGGCCAGATCGCGCAAGCCGAAGACCACCACGCTCATGGCGGCCAGGGCGCAAAGCACGCTCCAGGCGCCCTGGAAGGTCGGGATCAGCGCGGTCGGGTTCGTCGCCCAGCCCGCCAGCAGCGGGATCACCAGCGCCAGCACCACGCCATAGTTCAGGGTCAGCAGGGTGTGGGTGATCCGTTCGCTGGCCGGCAGCTTGCGCGTGCGGTCCTCCTCGACGAAGTCCCACAGGGTCACGATCAGTTCACCCAGCATCAGCGCGATCAGGGCAAGCGCCAATGCGCCTTGCGGCTGGCTCCAGCCCAGGGTCAGGAACATCACGGCGTAGGCCAGGTTGCGCACGCCGTGCAGCCGCAGCTCGCGGGCCTGCGACGGCCGCCAGGCCAGGCGCTCGGTCAACTCGTGATGATAGAGGGTGTCGAACGCCCCCATCGCCACCTGGGCGAACACCAGGATCCAGATCAGGTCGGTCATCGGCGTTGCTCCTTAAGATCGTGGGCCGGGCGCTCGCGGAACAGGCCCACCTGGCGGAGCATCGGGCCCAGCAGCGGATGGCGCAGGTCCAGCACGAAGGCGAAGCCGCCGTCGCCCTGGTCGATGTGGCTGATGGTCAGCGCGCCCGGCGCCAGCCAGGCCGGCAACTGTAGGCGCAGTCCGAGCCGCGCCGGACCCACGGCCAGGAAGTAGTGGCGGCTATGGAAGTGCAGGGCCGTCTCGTCGGCGCTGACGGCCAAGGCGATGCCAAAGCCCCCGCCGAGATACTCCTCCAGGCCCGTGGGGCCGGCGAACCGCTTACTGCTGTGGATCACCTGCGGGAAGCCATGGGCCTGGTTGTACATCCGCGTCCAGAACTGGCCGCCGGTCTGGCCGTCCTCGGTCACCGTCACGACGGCGGCGACGCCGAGGTCGTCATAGAGGGGCAGGGGTGCGCCGATCAGCCGGCACAGCTGGGCCAGCGCCTGGCCGGCCCCGTTGCGGCGGCTTTCGGTGATCTCGCCGACATAGGTCACGGCCATGCCAGGACGCAGGCGCTTGCTGAACCGTTCGCGCACGGCCTGGGGCAGGCGGCCCCACGCGGCCTCGCCCAGCAGGGCGCGAAAGCGCAGGTCGTGCAGGTCGGCGGGCCTTGTGAAGGTAGGGTCGCCGCGCGTGGGTTGGGCCTTGTTGAGGTTCGGCATTTCGAAATCCCCTGTTCCCGTCTTGCCTGTTATTTCTGTCAAAAGAGAAATTATCGGACAAATTTTTTAGGACGACTTGTCCGGCTTGCCGCGGCCGATACCCAACAGACCCACCACCTTCGAGCCCATCTTGATCAGCGACATCAGGGTGCTGGGCGGCACGCTCAGCATCTGGCCGTACCAGCTGTCGATCGTGGTGACGAAGCCGTGCATCTCCTTCAGGCGCTTTCGCGCCACCGGGCTGAGCGTGGGATCGTCGTCGGCCGCCGCCAGGACCGGGCCCAGCGCCTCGACCATCGGGTCGATCTCGCGCTCCTTGCGGCCCTGGGCGATGCGGGTCAGCATCTGCCAGAGATCGGCCTCGGCCTCGTAGTGGTCGCGGCGGTCGCCCAACTGCGGCACGCGGCGGATCAGCTTCCAGCCGATCAGCTCGCGGATGCTGTTGGAGACATTGGAGCGGGCCATGCCCAGGGCCTCGGCGATGTCCTCGGCGGTCATCGGCTTGTCGGCCAGATAGAGCAGGGCGTGGATCTGGGCCACGGAGCGGTTGACGCCCCATTGGCCGCCCATGTCGCCCCAACGCAGCACGAACTGCTCGACCGCGGCGGGGAGGCGTTTCGCGTTGTCTGCTATTTCTGTCATGACAGAAATATGCGACGAGCTACGTGCGAAGTCAATGACGGAGTGGGTGATCAGGACGGGCGCGCGATCCTTCTCTCTTTGGGAGCGAGGATTGCTCTCAGCCCCGGGCCCGCAAGCTGACCCTCACCCTGTCCGGTTTCCAAACTGACGCTGGTTTCCTGCTTCGACACTGAGCGGACGTTGGAAAGCCGCTCCCCAGGACCCTCTCTCTTTGAGAGCGGGAGGGGCCCATGGCGAAGCCATGGGAGGGTGAGAGGTTACAGTCTCTCAGAATGAAACGCCGACGAAGACAGCGTTTGGCGGCTGTTGCATCATTCGTGGAGGCCTTGATCCCTCTGGCGGCTCAACGGCCCTGGATTTTCCGGTTGGCGGTGAAACCTCTCACCCTCTCACCGCTTCGCGGCGGGCCCCTCCCTCTCTCAAAGAGAGAGGGTCTTGCGCGCACGGACAAACCGCCTGCTCCAGGTCCAAGACCAACCCTTTTCAGCCGGTCGGCAGGTCTGCTTATGGCCAAATGCCCAGCCGCCGCACGGCGGCGTTGCGATGGTGGCGACAACGTTCAGCTGGAACTTGGCCAGGTTCATGTCGGCGCCATGCAGATCCTGCCGCCTGTCTCGGCACACCGCGCCGAAATAGTGAACGCCGGTCTCCCAGCGGCGAAATTCGCGATACCCAAGCCTCGCCGTTCCCGCCTCATGCGCGCAAGCTGCGCCCTGGACAAGGGACGAGGAGGGACACCATGAGCCAGGAAACCGCGAGCGGCGGCGTCAGCTACGAGAAGGTCGGCGCCGAGTATTTCGACAAGCGGGGCCTCAAGCGTTACGCGGGGGTGTTCTCGCTGTGGGCGCTGGGGGTCGGGGCGGTGATCTCCGGCCAGTTCTCGGGCTGGAACCTGGGCATGGGCGTCGGCGGCTGGGGCGGCATGCTGGTGGCCACCCTGATCATCATCGTGATGTATCTGGGCCTGACCTTCTCGATCGCCGAGATGGCGGCGGCCCAGCCGCACACCGGCGGGGCCTACAGCTTCGCCCGCGCCGCCATGGGGCCGTGGGGCGGCTTCATCACCGGCCTGTGCGAAAACGTCGAATACGTGCTGACCGCGGCGGTCGTCTGCTTCTTCATCGGCTCGTACCTGGGAGGCATCTTCGAGACGCCGGCGGCGGTGCAGCCGCTCTACTGGATCGGGGCCTATGTGATCTTCGTGGGGCTGAACGCCAGCGGGGTGGCGATGTCGTTCCGGTTCACGGTGTTCATCACCCTGCTGGCCCTGGCATGCCTGGCGGTGTTCTGGGTCAGCGCCCTGCCGCACATGGACTTCTTCAAGTACGCGATGAACGTCGGCCCGGGCGGGACGGAGCTGCCCAACGGCCACGGGCCGTTCCTGCCGGCCGGGGTCGGCGGGGCCCTGGCCCAGCTGCCGTTCGCGGTGTGGCTGTTCCTGGCCATCGAGCAACTGCCCCTGGCGGCCGAGGAGAGCCAAACGCCGCAGCGCGACCTGCCCAAGGGCATCATGCTGGGCATGGGCACCCTGATCGTCTCGGCCCTGCTGGTGCTGTGGCTCAATTCCAGCATTCCGGCCGGCGCCTACGCCCTGTCGAAGTCGGGCGAGCCGATCCTGGACGGCTTCCGCGCCATCTATGGCGGGGCCTTGGCCAAGGTCCTGGCGGCCGTGGCGGTGGCCGGCCTGATCGCCAGCTTCCATGCGATCATCTTCGCCTATGGCCGGCAGATCTATTCGCTGTCGCGAGCCGGCTACTTCCCCCGCGCCCTGTCGGTGACCCATGGCGTGCGCAAGACGCCGGACGTGGCCCTGCTGACCGGCTCGGCCGCCGGCCTGCTGGTGATGCTGGCGGTCTGGTTCATCCTAGGCGCCGAGAAGGGGGCGGCGGTGATCGGCGGCACGCTGCTGAACATGGCGGTGTTCGGGGCCATGCTGTCCTACGTGGCGCAGGGGCTGTCGTTCATCCTGCTGCGCAAGAAGTTCCCGCTGATGGAGCGGCCCTACAAGAGCCGGTTCGGCCTGACCGGCGCGGGGCTGACGGTGGTGATCTCGCTGGTGACGATCTTCTACCAGCTGAAGGACCCGATCTATCGCACCGGAGTGATCGGCGTGGCGATCTGGTTCGCCGTGGGCGTCGCCTATTTCGCCCTGTTCGGCCGCAAGAAGCTCGTGCTGTCGCCGGAGGAGGCCTTCGCGATCAGCGGCGGCAAGGCGGCTTACGAGACGCACTGAGGGGGAGGTGGGCTCAATCAAAAACTCCGTTCATCCCGACGAAGGTCGGGATGAACGGAACACCCGGCGAGCCTTTGGTTCAGCTCGAATAATCCGAACCCGCTCAGCCCGAGAACGACCGGCCAGACCCGCCGAAGCCGCCGCGCGAGATCACCGAGCTGCGGCTCTGGACCCGGGCAGGGGCCCGCATCTCCGGCGCGGTGAAGCTGTCGCTGCGCACCCGGGTGCGGCCGGTCACATAGTCGCGCGACAGCGGATAGCCGCCGCCGCCGTAATAGGTCCCGTTGCGGTCGCGGTACATCGGCGCGCCGTGATAGCCGCCGCCCAGGTTGTTCAGCGCCTGGCCGACGATGAAGCCGGTCAGCAGCGGGGTGAAAAAGCTGCCGCCGCCGCCGTTGTTGCGCGGCACGCACTGGTCGACGCCGTAGCGCTCCTCGCAGCTCTGCTGGTCGCCGAACTTGGGGGCGTTGGCGGCGCTGTCCTTCTGGGCCTGGTCATAGGCCGTCTGGCACTGGGCGGCGGTCATGTCGCCCGACGACTTGCACTCGTCCAGCGAGGCGTAGGTCTTGGCCTCGACCTCGCGGGAGGCGGCCGGCGGGGCGTCGCCCCACTGGGTGGCGGCGGGCGTGCCGTCGCAGGCGCTGACCGAGATCGCGGTGCCGGCCATCAGGCCGGTCAGGGCCAAGCCGCTGGAGCGCAGGCGACGACGGGGAGGGGAAGCTTGCAGCGTCATGGCGCGCCTCAGGACGTCATGCAGGCGGCGTTCAGCACGCCGACCGCCAGGGAGATGCTCATCAGATAGACCCCGGAGGCGACCTCGCCCTTCTCGATCCGGGCGGTGACGTCCTTCATCACCACGACGCGCACCAGGGTGAAGGCGGCGATCTGCAGCACGCCGGCCAGGGCCGCCCAGGCGCAGAACTCCAGCAGGGACGTGGTGTTGCTGAGCGCCGAGGCCAGGGGCAGCACGTAGCCGACCAGCGCGCCGCCCAGGGCCAGGGCCGCGGCGACGTTGCCCTCGCGGATCAGCTTGCCCTCGTTGTAGGGCGTCGCCCACTGGTAGACGATCTTGAAGATCACCGTGAACAGGCCGGCGGCGACGAAGGCCACCACGAAGGCCAGGGCGCTGGCGCCAAATCCGTGCAGATCCATCTGTTTCTCCCCCTTTAGGGGCCTGGGCGGGGGCCTAGGCCTTGAACTCGCCGACGCCCAGGGGGACGCCGATCATGATCTCGAACGAAACCTCGTCGCGGGCCTCGTTTTCCTGCTCGATGGCCAGCAGCAGCTCGCGGCCCTCGCCGGGCAGGTCGCGGCCGAACAGCATGCAGGTCTGGTAGATCCGCCGATCTGGAACGCCGTCGCGGTCGTCGTGGACGTCTTCCCAGAAGGTCACCGGGTCCTGGCTCTCGGCCTCGTCGCCGAACCACAGGCGCTGGTACTCGGGCAGGCCGGCGGCCTTGAAGGTGCGAGCCCGCAGGCGCTGCTTCCAGGCGTCGCGATCGGCGCGGCCGCCCGGATAGGCGCTCTCCCAGGGGACGAACACGGTGATGTCGTTGACCCGCTGGCCCTCGCGGTCGTCGGACACGGCCTGGAACATCACGTCGTCGTCGGTGTAGAACCGATGCACGAACCCGCCGTCCCTCAGATCGACCAGGCCCTGGGCCGTGATCTCCAGGGTGTCGCGGTCCAGCGGAAAGCGCAGGTCGTCGCCCAGGCGTCGCCAGGCCAGCGTATCGAGCCAGACCGTGCGGCCCAGCGTGACATTGCGGATCGCCGGCAGGGCCGAGACGGGGGCAGTGTCCTTGCGGCCGAAGAGCTTGCTGAACATGAACAACCCGTTGCGGAACTCCCACGACATGTACGACGCCCCGTCCTTCCGCAAAAGGGGTAAGGGGATTACCAACTTGTCATCCGGCCGCGTAAGGATGCGCTCTCGACGACTGGCGTTCGCCCGCCCATCTAGTATGAAACGGGCCCAAGATCGGTTCGCCGCCAAACACGCTCCCAAGGAGACACTGCTCGATGACGACCCCCGCCTGGACTGTTCGCTCGCTGAAGACGGCGCTTTCCGACGGCTTCAGCGACGCCATGACGGCCCGCGTGGTCGAGGGCGCCGATCCGATCTTGCTGGTGACCATGCACGAGCACGGCGACCTGGAGATCTTCGTCAGCGCCGGCGACCAGCAGATCGCCGCCTCGGTGCTGCTGTGGCCGGTCGACGAACAGGCCGATCGCCATGCCTTCAACGAATTCCTGCTCAAGGCCCAGAAGCTGGTGCCGCTGTCGAACTTCGGCATCAGCACCGTGGGCGAGCGCGACTATTACGAGTTGTTCGGTGAGCTGGCCCCCAGCTCGTCGCTGGACGACATTCTGATCGAGCTGCGGGTGCTGGCCGAGAACGCCATCGAGGCCGCCTCGGACCTGCGCTCGTCCTTCACCCCCGCCTAGCCACGACCCTCGGAGACCCCTCATGTCCATCTGGAACAAGCTGTTCACCCTGGGCCGCGCCGGCGCGCACGAAGCCACCGCCGCCGTCGTCGACGCCAACGCCATCCGCATCCTCGACCAGGAAATCCGCGACGCCGACACCGCCCAGGGCAAGGCCCGCGACGACATGGCCACACTGGTGGCCCGCCGCCGCATCCTGGAAAAGGAAGTCGCCGGCTTCCGCGACCAGGTGGTCAAGTACGAGGGCTCGGCCCGCGCCGCCGTCACCAAGGGCGACATGGACCTGGCCCGTCAGGTGGCCCAGCGCATCGCCGACCTGGAGTCGGACATCGCGCTGAAGGAGCCGCAGATCGCCGACATGCGCGCCGCCGAAGACCAGCTGCACACCGCCATCACCGCCACCGATCGCCGCATCGAGACCCTGCGTCGCGAGGTCGAGGTGGTGAAGGTCAATGAGAGCGTCCAGAAGGCCCAGGCCGCCGTCTCGGCGCGCGGGGCGGGCGCCGGCGCCTCGCTCGGCTCGGCCGCCGACAGCCTGGCCCGCATCAAGGAACGCCAGATGGTGCGCGGCGAGAAGATCAAGGCCGCCGGCGAACTGGAAGACCGCCGCACGGGCGCGGATCTCGACGAGAAGCTGCGCCTGGCCGGCATCATGCCCGGCCAGTCCAGCGCCGACGACATCCTGGCCCGCCTCGCCCCGGCCGCCCCGCCGTTGCAGATCGAGCAGAAGCCCGACGGCGGCAAGACCGAGTAGTGCGCCGCCTCAAGCTGACGCCGCGACCCGACTGGCAGGCCAAGGCCGACGCCGTCGGGTTCGTCTACCACCACACCGAAGGCCAGCCCTACTGGGACGAAAGCGTCGCCTACGCCTTCACCCTGGAACAGGTGGAACAGGACCTGGAGCCGGCCGCGGCCGAGCTCCACGATCTGTGCCTGGACCTGGTCGACGAGGTGGCCGGCAGCGAGGCGCTGATGGAGAAGCTGGCGATCCCGGCCGAGCATCGCGACTTCGTGGCCGCCTCCTGGCGCGCCAAGGCGCCGTCGCTTTATGGCCGCTTCGACTTCGGCTATGACGGCAAGTCCAAGCCCAAGCTCTACGAATACAACGCCGACACCCCGACCAGCGTCTTCGAGGCCGCCACCTTCCAGTGGCTGTGGCTGGAGGAGATGATCGCGAGCGGGACGTTCCCGGCCAACGCCGACCAGTTCAACAGCCTGTTCGAGGCGCTGCGCGACCGGTTCAAGACCCTGTTCCCCACCGGCGGCTTCGTCCATTTCGCCAGCGACGCCGACGCGGTCGAGGATCGCCAGACCGTGCGTTTCTTCGAGGACCTGGCCGTGCAGGCCGGCCTCGAACCCAAGTTCGTGGCCATGGACAACATCGGCCTCAACGAAGAGGGCCAGTTCGTCGATCTGGAGGGCTTTGTCCTGCAGGCGGCGTTCAAGCTGTATCCGTGGGAGTTCATGCTGCGTGAGCCCTATGCCGCGCACCTGAACACCGCCCAGGTGCGCTGGATGGAGCCGGCGTGGAAGGCGATCCTGTCCAACAAGGGCATCCTGCCACTGTTGTGGGAACGCCACCCTGGCCACCCCAACCTGCTGGAGGCCTATTTCGAGGGCGACCCGGCCGCCAGCGCGCTGGGCGACCGCTTCGTGCGCAAGCCGCTGTTTTCGCGCGAAGGGGCCAATGTCGAGGTCATCGGCGGGGGTGACCAACCAGTGCTCGACCAGGGCTATGGCGCCGAGGGCGCGATCGTCCAGGCCTACCACCCGCCGCCGGACTTCGACGGCAAGCGTCCGGTGGTCGGGGCGTGGATCGTCGGCGCCGAGCCGGCCGGCATCGGCATCCGCGAGGACGACAGTGTGGTGACCAAGAACCTGGCGCGGTTCGTGCCGCATGTGATCGAGGGGTAGGGGGCGTTTACACGCCGATGTCGGAAAGCGGCGCTAAAGCGAAGGGCCGCTTTCGACCCTTAGCGGACGTTGGAAAGCCGCTCTCCAAGACCCTCTCTCTAAGAGAGAGGGTTTGCGCGCACGGACAAACCGCCTGCTCCAAGGTCCGACAACCACCCCTAGCTGACCTTCGGAACGTCCGTTCGTCGCAAGCCCGCATCCGCCCCGGATGGGCCACGCCTTAAAGCCTTGGTGGATCGGAGCTCTGGCGTCTGGCCGTGTCAAGGACGACGCGGAGCGTCGCCGCGGCGCGGCCGGCCGGAGGCCGGTCCTTGACATGGCCAGACGCCAGAGCAGGCTTCGCCATGAAGGTTTCAAGGCGCGGCCTCGCCGCTGCGGGCGGATTTCGAAAGGGGTTGGGCCTTTTCTTTTCAGAACCGTCATCCCCGAACTAAACACTTGTTCCGAGGATCACGGAGAAATGGGCGAAGCGCCGCCATGGACCCGCGCCCCCATCCCGCCCTAGTCTTGGCCCCATGACCCTCCGCGCCATCCCCTACGTCCTGATCGCCCTGCGCGTCGCGGCCGGTCTGTCGATCCTGGCTCTGGCCCTGTTGGTCGGCCCTCCCGCCCGATGGGCCTGCGCCGTCCTCCTCGCCATCGGGGTGTTGTCGGACATCTTCGACGGGGTGATCGCCCGGCGGCTGGGCAGCGTCACCGATCGGCTGCGCACCTTCGACAGCCGGGCCGACGTGGCCTTCTGGCTGTGCGCGACGGCGGCGGTCCTGGTCCTGCATCCCGGCTTGGTCACCACGCTCTGGCCGTTCGTCGCGGTGCTGGCCGCGATGGAGCTGACGGCCCACGCGATCAGCTTCGTCCGTTTCCGCAAGGAGGCGTCGCCGCATCACCTGCTGTCGAAGCTGTTTGGCCTCGCGCTGTGGGCGTTGCTGACCCAGCTGCTGGTCGCGGGGACGGGCGGCTGGGTGCTGTCGGTCGCCTTCGCCATGGGCGTGGCCTCGCAACTGGAGTCCTGGGCGATCATGCTGATCCTGCCGGCTTGGCGCTGCGACGTGCGCAGCGTGGGTCAGGCCCTGGCTTGGCGGCGCGTGCGGAAAGGCTAAGGGTAGGGCGGTTGGGGGATACAACAGCGTTGATCCCCGCCAGCGGCGCGAGGAACCCTAACCTTTCCAACGCCCTGAAAAATAATCAGCGTCACAAATCCTCGGGCCTCAAACCTCCCGCATAATCACAGCTGTCCCCATCGCGGGGGAGGGCTCTTGGTACCGGCCCAAGCAG